>Ga0080006_1185177_pt1 | contig 106370 bp, 95 predicted proteins | sample RS3BMetagenome_FD_69209 | JGI IMG/M metagenome (GOLD analysis project Ga0080006, IMG submission 69209) | Ferric oxide microbial mat and aquatic microbial communities from Rainbow Spring, Yellowstone National Park, USA - RS3B (SPADES... ...
TCACGGCCACCTCGCCGGCCGGTAGCGGCACGGTCGACGTGACCGTGACCACCCCGGCCGGGACCTCGGCCACCGGAAGCGGTGACCTGTTCACCTACGTGGCCCTGCCGGCGATCACCTCGATCAGCCCGGCCGTGGGCCCGACCGGCGGCAACACCACCGTCACCATCACCGGCACCGGCCTGACCGGGGCCACGGCCGTCCACTTCGGGACCAACGCGGCGACCGGTGTGACCGTCGTTTCGGACACCACGGTCACGGCCGTCTCGCCGGCCGGCGTGGCCGGAGGGGTGGACGTCACCGTCACCACCCCGGGCGGCACGTCGCTCGTCACCGCCGGCGACGTGTTCACCTACCAGGTGGCGGCACCCACCGTCGCCTCGATCAGCCCGGCCGTGGGACCCGTCACCGGTGGCACCTCCGTGACCATCACCGGCACCAACCTGAACCTGGCCACCGCCGTCCACTTTGGGACCACGGCCGCCACCTCGTTCACGAACGTGTCGGGCACCTCCCTCACGGCCGTCTCACCGGCCGGCACCGGCGCGGTGGACGTCACCGTCACGACGGCCGGAGGCGCCTCGGCCACCGGGGCCGGTGACCTGTTCACCTACGTGGCCGCTCCCACCGTCACCTCGATCAGCCCGACCTTCGGTCCGGCCGCCGGGGGCACCGTGGTGACCATCACCGGCACCAACCTGAATCTGGCCACCGCCGTCCACTTCGGGACCACGGCCGCTACCTCGTTCACGAACGTGTCGGGCACTTCCCTCACGGCCGTCGCGCCGGCCGGAGCGGACATCGTGGACGTGACGGTGACCACCGCCGGCGGGACCTCGGCAACGGGGTCCGGCGACCAGTTCATGTACGGACCCACCGTCACGTCGATCACCCCGACATCGGGACCGGCCGCCGGGGGCACGAGGGTCACCATCACCGGCACCGGCTTCACGGCGGTCGGCTTCGTCACCTTCGGAGGGTTCGGGTCCCCGACGTTAACCGTCAACTCGTCCACCTCGATCACCGCCACCGCCCCCGCCGGTACCGGCACGGTCGACGTGGTCGTCGTCACCTCGGCCGGCACCTCGCCCACCGTTCCCGGTGACCAGTTCACCTACGTGGCCGCGCCGACGGTCACCTCGATCTCCCCGACCTCGGGCCCGACCGGCGGCGGCACCAGCGTGACCATCACCGGCACGAATCTTTCCGGGGCCACGGGCGTCACGTTCGGCACGGTGGCCGGGACCATCACGGCCGACACGGCCACCTCGGTCACCGCCACCTCACCGGCCGGAACCGGCACGGTCGACATCACGGTCACCACCCCGGGTGGCACGTCGGCGACCGGGTCCGGTGACCAGTTCACCTACGTGCCCGCGCCCACCGTCACCTCGATCTCCCCGACCTCGGGCCCGGCTGCTGGCGGCACCAGTGTGACCGTCACAGGCACCAACCTGTCCGGGGCCACGGCCGTCAAGTTCGGCACGGTGGCCGGGACCATCACGGCCGACACCGCCACCTCGGTCACCGCCACCTCGCCGGCCGGAACGGGCACGGTCGACGTGACGGTCACCACCGCCGGCGGCACGTCGGTCACCGGCGCGGGTGACCAGTTCACCTACGGGCCCACCGTCACCTCGATCGCCCCGACCTCGGGCCCGGCCGCCGGCGGCACGAGCGTGACCATCACCGGCACCGACCTGACCGGGGCCACGGCCGTCTCCTTCGGGGGCAACGCGGCGACCGGCGTTACCTACGACGCGGCCACCGCCACGGTCACCGCCACCTCGCCGGCCGGAACCGGCACGGTCGACGTCACCGTGACCACCCCGATCGGCACGTCCGCCACCGGGCCCGGTGACCAGTTCACCTACGTGGCCGCCCCGACGGTCACGTCGATCAGCCGCGGCTCCGGCCCGGCCGGCGGCGGCACCTCCGTGACCCTCACCGGCACCGGCTTCACCGGAGCCACGGCCGTAGACTTCGGGGGCCACCCGGCCACCACCTACACGGTCAACTCGGCCACCTCGATCACGGCGACCTCGCCGGCGGGCAGCGGCTCGGTCAACGTGACGGTCACGGCACCGGGCGGCACCTCGGCCACGGGGGCCGGCAACCAGTTCACCTACGTGCCGGCACCGACGGTCACCTCGATCGCCCCGGCCACGGGTCCGTCCGCCGGTGGCACCACCGTCACCATCACCGGCACGAACCTGACCGGGGCCACGGGGGTCTCCTTCGGTGGCACGGCCGCCACCTCCGTCACGGCCAACACGGCCACCTCGGTCACGGCCACCTCGCCGGCCGGTAGCGGAACGGTCGACGTCACGGTGACGACCGGCGGCGGCACCTCGGCCACGGGTGCGGCCGACAGGTTCACCTACTCAGCCCCGGCTCCGGCGACGGGCGCCGGCTACTGGACGGTGACGTCGGGCGGGGCGGTCTTCGCCAACGGCTCGGTCGGGCTCTACGGGTCGCTCGGATCCCTCGTGCTGAACCGGCCCATCGTGGGCGCGGCGACCACGCCGGACGGCAAGGGCTACTGGCTGGTGGCCTCCGACGGCGGTGTCTTCGCCTTCGGTGACGCCACCTTCCACGGCTCCACCGGCGGTGTGCACCTCAACGCCCCCATCGTGGGGATGGCGGCCACGCCGGACGGCAAGGGCTACTGGCTGGTGGCCTCCGACGGCGGCGTCTTCGCCTTCGGTGACGCCGGCTTCCACGGCTCCACCGGCGGTGTGCACCTCGTCGCCCCCGTCGTGGGGATGGCGGCCACGCCGGACGGCCAGGGCTACTGGCTGGTGGCCTCCGACGGCGGCGTCTTCGCCTTCGGTGACGCCGGCTTCCACGGCTCCACCGGCGGTGTGCACCTCGTCGCCCCCGTCGTGGGGATGGCCGCCTCTGCGGACGGCAACGGCTACTGGCTGGTGGGCTCCGACGGCGGCGTCTTCGCCTTCGGTGACGCGGCCTACCACGGCTCCACCGGCGGCGTGCACCTCGTCGCCCCCGTCGTGGGGATCGACCCCTCCGGATCCGGCTACCGGCTGGTGGCCTCCGACGGCGGCATCTTCGCCTTCGGCGGGGCCGGCTTCTACGGGTCCCAGGCCGGTTCGGCCCTGACCGACCCGGTCGTCAGCGTCATCGGATGACCGACCGCCTGGTGGGCCGGGAAGACCCGGCCCACCAGGCGACTCGGCAGACCGGAGCACGGTCCGCGAACCTCCTACCCGGTCGCCGTCCGCCACCGCTGTCAAGGCCGTCTGGACGTACCGTCCGTGGGGCACCCGTACGGTGACCGGATGGGCAGCCACGGCGACGGGGACACGCACCACGGGCGCCGGGGGCCGCCGGCTCGCGATGGGAGTCCACCCGGTTCCGTGGGGCGAGCTTCACGCTGCGTGGAATCCATTGCGACAGTTGGGGTGATCTCCTAGCATGGCCGCAGCCACAGGGGCACGACGCCTCACAAGCGACGGGTCGGAGGTGGCCAGTCCGGCTCGACAGGGTGGCCCGGGGGGTCCGCCGCAAAGGGGGAGTGCAGCAACGCAGACCGCCGCCGGACGCGTCCGGCGGCTCCGAATGCAGCGTCCGGAACGTCCGCCCGGACGGCAGCTCGAACGCCGGGGCCTCGGAGGGCACGCCACCGCACCCGTCCGGTCGTGTCGTCCCGCACCCGGCCCGCCAGTCACCGATTCCCGAACAGAGGAGACCGCAATCCCATGCATCGCACCAGCAGACTGAAGCAACGAGTGGCGGCGAGCATGTTCGCCGTGGCGATCGTGGCCGGCGGACTGGCCGTCCTCCCGGCGGCACCGGCCACCGCGGCCACGACGACGACCAACTTCGCCGCGTGGATCAGCCTCGACAAGGGGATCGCGGTACTGAGCCAGACCGCCGATGCGAGCATCACGCCGGCCCAGGTCGTCCAGGGGGACAACTTCACCCTCACCGAGGCCGGAGGCACGCAGACCATCCCGACCAGCAACGGTGGGGTGCCGGTCGTCTACGCCACCAACAACAACAACATGTACGCGGTTCCGGCGGGTGCGCAGTACGTGTCCTCGACCAACGGCACCTTCACCTTCACCCCGAGCGTCGGCTCGACGGTCACCGGGACGGAGACGGTGACCTACTGCGACCCGGCGGCCGGGCCGCTGCCGGCCGCCTGCACGGGCACGGCGCAGAGCGCCCAGTTCCTCTCGAACTTCGCCGCCGCGCCCTACCTCGAGGTGGGTACGGGCACGACCCAGTTCAGCGCCGGCGGCACGCTCACCACGACCAGCTGGTCGGCCACGTTCAAGGCGACCGGTACGGGCACCATCAACCAGACCTGGGACGAGTTCCAGACGACGGCCGCCATCTTCCTGGCCGGTAACGTCGTGTCGGCCAACGTCAACGGCTACCCGACCACGGTGGCGACCTCGCCTTGCAATTTGAACTGCACGACGTCGCAGCTGCCACCGCTCACCCAGTCGGTCATCGCCACCACGTCGTCGGCGGCCAAACCGGCCGTGGCCGCGCTGGTCCCCAACGCCGGCCCCCTGGCCGGCGGCAACGTGGTGACGATCCACGGCACCGGCCTGGCCAACCCGACATCGGTCACCTTCGGCGGCACCCCCGCCGCGTCGTTCACCCCGTTGACGGCCAACTCCATCCGGGCCGTGGCCCCGCCCGGCACGGCGGGCACGACGGACGTCGTCGTGACCACCCCGGTGGGCGTCTCGCCGACGGTGCCCGCTGACCAGTTCACCTACACCGCCGGGCCGATCGTGTACGACGTCAAGCCGAGGACGGGCCCGCCGGCCGGCGGTGCCCAGGTCGCCATCACCGGGATCCAGCTGACCGGTGCCACCGGCGTCTCCTTCGGGGGCACGCCGGCCACGAGCTTCACGGTCAACTCCGACACCTCGATCACGGCCGTGGCCCCCAAGGGCTCCGGGGTGGTCGACGTGACCGTCACCGGACCCGCCGGCACCTCGCCCAAGGGCGTCACGGCGCGCTACAGCTACCTGAGCGGCTACCGCCTGGTGGCGGCCGACGGTGGGGTCTTCTCGTACGGTGACGCACCCTTCTACGGCTCGACCGGTGGCATGCACCTGAACGCCCCCGTGGTCGGCATGGCCGCCACCCCGGACGGTGCCGGCTACTGGCTGGTGGCCGCGGACGGCGGCGTGTTCGCCTACGGCGACGCCACCTTCTACGGCTCGACCGGGGGCATGCACCTGAACGCCCCCGTCGTCGGCATCGTTCCCACGGAGTACGGCTTCGGCTACTGGCTGGTGGCCGCGGACGGCGGCGTGTTCGCCTTCGGCAGCGCCGTGTTCCACGGCTCGGCCGGCTCCCTCCACCTGAACGCCCCGATGGTGGGCATGGCCGGGGTGCCGGACGGCGGTGGCTACTGGCTGGTGGCGGCCGACGGCGGGATCTTCGCCTACGGCGACGCCGTGTTCCACGGCTCGCTGGGTGCCAGCGTGCTGCGTGCCCCGGCGGTCGCCGCCACGTCGGTGATCCCCGACGGCGGCGGGTACTGGATCACGATGTCCGACGGCGGGGTCTCCCCCTTCGGCAACGCAGTCGACTACGGCTCGCTCAGCGGCCTGGTGCTCAACAAGCCGGTCGTGGGCACGGCGGCGACGCCCGACGGCAAGGGCTACTGGCTCGCCGGTGCCGACGGCGGCGTGTTCGCCTTCGGGGACGCGACCTTCGCCGGATCCACGGGCGGCATGCACCTCAACCTACCGGTGGTGGGCATCTCCGGGTCCTGACCGGACCGGTCCGACGCTGGTGGCCGGGGGCCGGGGGCGACAGCCCCCGGCCCCCGGCGCGTCGGCACCGTTCCACCGTGCGGCCGGTCCGCCGGCCTCCGGGCGGCGGCCCCCCATGGCCCGTGGATGGCAAGATGGGAGTTCCGACGCCGGTGGCGACCAGTTCCCGGGGACGTCGATGCACGGAGCACAGGGGGAAGCATGCAGACCAGGACGCGTCGGACGTGGTGGGTGGTCGCGGTCGTGGCCGTCGCCGCTGCGGGAATCGGATCCGCCCTCGTCGCCACGGCCTCGGCGGGCACCTCGTCGTCGGCCACCCCGGGCTCGCCACTGCACGGCGGCGGCTCGGTGGACGAGGCGTGGCTGACCGGGGCCGGTCCCGGCGACGCCGTCGTCCTCCTGCGGGACGGCAGCCCGGTGCACAACCCGGCCGACACCGGCCCCGCCGACACCCTCGGCTCGCGGATCGTGCGCGACCTGACCCCGGGTGCGGGCTACAGCTGGCACGACACCACGACCGGGGCGAGGAGCGGCACCTTCGCCGTGCTCGCCCCCGGCCACGATCCGGCGACCGGTTCGGCGCTCTACACCCACCAGCCCATGCACGAGGGCCTCAACTACCTCACCATGCGGGACGGGATCCGGCTGGCTGCCACCGTGCGCTACCCCTACGGCTCGACCTGCAGTGCGACGGCCCCGTGCCCCACGGTGATCGAGTACTCGGGCTACGGCACCGCCGGACCCACCGACCCGATCCCCTCGCTGCTGGCCCAGGCCACCCACACCGCCTGCACGGGCTGCGGTGACCCGCACCTGCTGCCCGACAGCGCCACCGACGTGGGTGCGGTGCTGGCCCGGGTGGCCGGGTTCGCCACCGTGAGCCTGCAGATGCGGGGGACCGGGTGCTCGGGCGGGGCCTACGACCTCTTCGGCTACCCGTCCGACTACGACGCCTACGACGCCGTCGAGATCGTGGCCCACCAGGACTGGGTCGCCCACCACAAGGTCGGGATGGTCGGCATCAGCTACTCGGGCCTCTCCGAACTGCCCTCGGCCGGCACCGACCCGCCCGGGCTGGCCGCCATCGCCCCGATGAGCCCGACCGACGACCTGTTCTCCACCGGGTACCCGGGTGGCATCTACAACGACGGCTTCGCCGCCGGCTGGATCGGCGAGCGCATCGACGACGCCAAGCCGGCCGCCGTCCTCACCGGGTCGAAGCTGGCACCGCTGGCGACCGCCCCGGTGTCCAAGGTCGGCCAGCCCTGGACCTACTACGAGATCGACGCCGAGCTGGCGGCCAGTGGGGGCACGTCGTCGGCGTGCCTGGCGAACCAGGCCCTCCACGGGCAGTCGGAGAGCCTGTCGACCCTCGTCGGGGCCCAGCTCGTCGCCCCGCGCACCGGCCCGGGCCGGAGCCCCACCCTCTTCGACCGACGGTCGATGAGCCAGTGGGCCACCCACATCCGGGTGCCGGTGTTCGTGTCCGGGGCGACACAGGACGAGCAGACCGGCCCCCAGTGGCCGGCACTCCTGACGGCGCTCCACGGGGATCCGCACGTCTATGCCACCCTCGTCAACGGCGGACACATCGACTCGACCGACCCCCAGACCCTCAGGCGATGGCTCGAGTTCCTCGACCTCTACGTGGCCGACGAGGTGCCGAAGGCCCCGAGCCCGCTGGGGCGGCTGATCCTCGACTCGTTCACGAGCTTCGCGGCGAGCACGTCCGCCCAGGCCCCGTTGCCGCCGGTGCGGTTCACCACGGCGGCGAACGCGGGCGCGGCGCGGGCGCAGTTCGCAGCGCAGACACCCCGGGTCGAGGTCCACTTCGACAACGGTGCCGGCACGGTCGGGGCGGGCGACCCCCAGTCGACCTACGCGGCCGGGTTCGCCACGTGGCCACCCCAGGGGACGACGACCACCTACCACCTCGGCGGGGGTGGTTCGTTGACGACGGCGAACCCACCACATGCGGGCAGCGCGTCGCTCGTGCTGGACCCGGGGGTGCGACCGGCCACCAGTCTCCCCTCGAGCGCCAACGCCTGGGCCGCCGCGCCCCCCTGGAACTGGACGCCCGTGCCGGCGGCCAACGGGCTCGCCTTCCAGACGGCGCCGTTCGCCGCCGACACCACGATCGTCGGTCCCGCCACCCTCGCCCTGTGGGTGCGGTCGCCCGCCCCCGTCGTGGACCTCCAGGCCACGATCACCGAGGTGCGTCCCGCCGCCTCGCAGGAGGAGTACGTGACCTCCGGGTTCCTGCGCAGCTCGAACCAGGTCGACCTGCCCACGTCGACGGCGCTGTGGACCGCACCCACCTACCTCGCCACGGACGCGCGGAACCTGTCACCGACCACGTACCGGCTGGTGCGCGTGCCGATCGACCCGATCGTCCACACCTTCCGGGCCGGCACCGAGCTGCGGGTGGTCCTGTCGGCGCCCGGCGGTGACCGGCCGTCGTGGGAGTTCGCCACGCTCGACCACGGCCAGACCGCGACCGTCGGGTTCGGCCCGGTCGCCGACTCGACCCTGGTGGTCGACGCCGTGCACGGCGTCACCCCGACGCCGACCCTGCCCGCGTGCGGCATCCTGCGCGGCGAGCCGTGCCGGCCCTACCAGCCCGCGGGCAACCAGGCCTGACGGCCGACCACGGCGGTACCCGGCGTCGGGCTAGAGGAGCTCCGGCGAGGGAGGGACGTCGACGGCGTACCGGCGCAGCGTCCCGAGGGGGACGATCTCGAGGGCGCGCTCGTGGGTCGAGGCCAGCACGACGAAGGCGGCCGCCCCGTCGACGTGGGCCCGCAGCCAGTTGGCGGCGGTGATGCACCAGCGGTCGCCGGGCACGAGGCCGGGGAAGCGGTAGGTCGGCGCCGGGGTCGACAGGTCGTTGCCGATCGACCGCTGGTGGGCGAGGAACTCCGCCGTCACCACCGCGCAGATCGTGTGGCTGCCGAGGTCCTCCGGTCCCGTCGAGCAGCAGCCGTCGCGGTAGAAGCCGGTCACCGGATCGGTGCCGCACGGCTCGAGGTCCCCGCCGAGGACGTTGCGCTCGCTCATCGGCGGGCGTTCTTGACGAAGTCGTCGGTGCCGTGCCCGACCGGCAGGCGGGTGCCCCCGTGCCAGCTCCCGCGGAGGTGGCGGCGGACGGCGTCGTGGCCGTCGGCGGTGGCGCGTGCCGCGGCGTGCCAGAGGTCGGCGTGGTGGAAGAGGACGTCGCCGCGCTCCTGGTACACGGCGATCTCGCCGGGGACCCGCTCGAACCCGGGCGGGATCTCCTCGGTGCCGCCGAGGTGGCTGCCGGGCAGCACCCGCAGGAAGCCGTTGGCCGGGGACGTCGGATCGACGTGCACGGTGAAGGCCACGCCGGGCCAGATGTCGAGGTGGGGGCCGGACTGGTGGTCCGCGTGCCACCCGATGCGCGAGTAGGCCGACCCGGGACCGGGCCGGGCGTCCTGGTACACGACGCCGAACTGCTCGTAGTCGAGGAGCCACGCGTCCGGGCCGAGCAGCCGCCCGGCGACCTCGACGAGCACCGGGTGGTGGACCAGCCGGTCGGCCAGCGGGGAGGCCCGGGTGGCGAAGCAGACGTAGTGGGCGAACGGCCGTCCGTCGATGCGGGCGTCGGGGGCGTCGAGAATGTCGGTGGTGTGCCGGCCGTCGAGCGCCCCGGCCGCCAGCAGCTCCTGCGCCCGGGCCAGCTCGTCCGCGGCGGCGGTCAGCTCGTCCTCCCCGACGGCGCCCCGCAGGGTGGCGAAGCCGTGGACCTCGAAGTGGGCGCAGAGCGCGTCGAGTTCGTCCGGCCCGAATGCGCCGCCGTCGGGGCCGGTCACCGCGGACCCCGGCCGCGTCGGGTGTGGAGCCGCGAGGTCATCCCCCGACTGTATGCCGACTCCGGACCGCGGCCCCGCCGCCCGGCTCCGGTGCTGTCGCGCGCGTCCTACCATGGGGCGATGAGCGACACCACCGCACCGGCCGACCCGTCCGAGCCGACCCACGGGGGCATGAAGCCCCGCAGCTTCGCCGTCACCGACGGCCCCACCCGGGCGCCGGCCCGCGCCATGCTGCGGGCGGTCGGGATGGGCGACGACGACTGGGACAAGCCCCAGATCGGCGTGGCGTCGTCGTGGAACGAGGTCACCCCCTGCAACATGCCGCTCGCCCGGCTGGCCCAGCAGGCCAAGCACGGGGTGCGCGACGCCGGCGGGTACCCGCTCGAGTTCGTCACCATCGCCGTGTCCGACGGCATCTCCATGGGCCACGAGGGCATGCGGGCCTCGCTGGTGAGCCGCGAGGTGATCGCCGACTCGGTGGAGACCGTCATGCACGCCGAGCGCTTCGACGGCATGGTCACGCTGGCCGGATGCGACAAGTCGCTCCCGGGCATGCTGATGGCCGCCGCCCGCCTCGATCTCCCGAGCGTGTTCCTCTACGGCGGGTCGATCCTCCCGGGCCGGGTCCGCGACCGGGCCATCGACATCACCTCGGTGTTCGAGGCGGTGGGGGCCAACGCCGTGGACGCCCTGTCCGACGAGGAGCTCTCGCTGATCGAGCACAACGCCTGCCCGACCGAGGGCTCGTGCGCCGGGATGTTCACCGCCAACACCATGGCCTCGGTGGCCGAGGCCCTCGGCATGTCGCTCCCGGGTAGCTCGTCGGCCCCGGCCGTCGACCGTCGACGCGACGACGCCGCCCTGGCCTCGGGCCGGGCCGTGGTCGAGCTGCTGCGGGCCGGGATCCGGCCGCGCCAGATCCTGACCAAGGAGGCGTTCGAGAACGCCATCTCGGTGGTCATGGCCCTCGGCGGGTCCACCAACGCCGTGCTCCACCTCCTGGCCATCGCCAACGAGGCCCGGGTCGAGCTCCACCTGGACGACTTCAACAAGGTGGCGGCCCGGGTGCCGCACCTGGCCGACACCAAGCCGCACGGCAAGTACCACATGTCCGACCTCGACCGGATCGGCGGCGTCCCGGTCGTCCTCGCTCAGCTGCTCGAGGCGGGGCTCCTCCACGGCGACTGCATGACGGTGACCGGGCGGACCATGGCGGACAACCTGGCCGCGCTGGACCCGCCCGCGCCCGACGGCGACGTGGTCCACGGGCTCGACGACCCGATCCACGCCCAGGGCGGCATCGCCGTCCTCACCGGTTCGCTCGCCCCGCAGGGTGCCGTGGTCAAGGTGGCCGGCATCGACCAGCTCACCTTCGACGGGACGGCCCGCGTGTTCGACGGCGAGGACGCGGCGATGGAGGCCATCCTGGCCGGCTCCATCGAGCCGAACACGGTGGTGGTCATCCGCTACGAGGGGCCCAGGGGCGGGCCCGGCATGCGCGAGATGCTGGCCGTCACCGGCGCCATGAAGGGGGTCGGGCGCGGTGCGGACTGCGCGCTGGTCACCGACGGCCGGTTCTCGGGGGGGACCCACGGGTTCTGCATCGGGCACGTGGCACCCGAGGCGGTCGACGGCGGTCCGATCGGGCTGGTGGCCGACGGCGACCGGATCGTGGTGGACGTCGAGCGGCACACCATCGACCTGGTCGTGGACGAGGAGGAGCTGGCCCGGCGCCGGGCCGGGCTCACGCACCCCGCCCCCCGGTACACGACCGGCGTCCTGGCCAAGTTCGCCCGACTGGTCACCGGCGCCGAGCGCGGCGCCGTCACCGAGCCGTAGGCGGCACCGGGTCCGCGGCGGCCCCGCCCGTCAGGTCGACGCCACGGCCACCACCGGCGCCGCCGGCGGGTCGCCGGCCAGCGAGCCGACGAAGGCCGCATCGCCCAGGGCGAACATGCCCCCGTCGGCGGCGGCCAGCGTGTAGCCGTAGCCCGACGGCGACGCCGTCATCCCCGTGACGGGACGGTTGAGCACCTGTCCGCCGGTGGACCCGTGGAACAGGGCGTCGCCGAACGAGAACACCCCACCGTCCGAGGCGACCAGCCAGTAGCCGTTCCCGTCGACGGTGGGCGCCACGCCCACCACGGGCCGCGCCAGAGGCGTCGCGCCCATGGATCCCAGGAAGCCGGCGTCCCCGAAGGCGAACACGCCGCCGTCGGCGGCCACCAGCCAGTAGCCCCGGTCGCTGCCGGTCTGGGCCATGCCCACCACGGGCCGCGTGAGCGTCGTCCCGCCCATGGATCCCAGGAAGGCGGCGTCCCCGAAGGCGAACACGCCGCCGTCGGCGGCCACCAGCCAGTAGCCGTGGTCGTCGCTGGTCGGCACCATCCCCACGACCGGGGCCCGCAGCGGCGTGCCGCCGGCCGATCCGTAGAACCCGGCGTCGCCGAAGGCGTACACCGCCCCGTCCGCCCCCGCCATCCAGTAGCCCCGTCCGTCGGAGGTGGGTGCGAGGCCGACGACCGGACCGTCGAGGGGCCGGCCCGCCATGGACCCGTACGACGCGGCCGTGCCCACGGTGTGGACCCCCCCGGCGGCGTCGGCCAGCCAGGCACCCGCCCCACCGCCCCGGAACCGCCGGTCGACGGCCCGGTCGACGGCCGCCGCCAGCGTGGCGTGGCCGATGTCGTTGGTGTGGATGGTCAGCCCGCTGGTGTCACACATGTGGGTCCAGTCGCAGGTGCGGGCGACGCCCTCGGGCACGGCGGCTCCGTTCCAGGTCCCGGTCAGGGCGAAGTCCTGCGTGGCGAACGGACCCTGCACGTCCACCGGGATGGCCCCCGCCGCCCCGTAGATCTGGACGAGCAGGCCGTTGAGGTCGGCGGAGAGCACGGCCGACTCCCGGGCCAGGGAGGGACCGCCGGCGCCCCCGAGCACCCACTCGGCCAGGAACGGGTTGTAGTAGTCCATGCCGAAGATGGGCACTCCCGGGGCGGCCTGGCGGAGCCCGGCGACGATCTGGGGGAGCTGGGTGCTGATGGCCTGGATCCCGTGGACGATGCAGCTGAGGCTGATGGTGGCCCCGGTGAGGCACCCGTCCACGTCGTTGGCCCCGATGTCGATGGTCACGTAGGGCACCTGTCCCGGATGGGCGGCCAGGAACGCCTCGGCCTCGGCCAGCTGGGTCCCCTGCGCGTAGGTGCAGGCCCCGCCGCCCGACAGCACGGTCGTGGTGGTGGCCCCGCCGCAGGCCACGTTCTCGACGGTGAGCCCGGGGAAGGTCGCCGCCTCGTGGGCGGCCACCCGGTTCACGTAGTCGTCGGCCGGGGTGGACGCACCGGTGCCGGCGGCGAGCGAGTCGCCGAGCGAGAGCTGGTAGGCGGGCGTCGGCGCCGGTGCCGCCCCGGCCGGGGAGGCACCCGACGGCGCCAGCGCCCCGGCGGCGAGCGCCGCGGCCCCGGCGACCGTCGCCGCCGCCACGGTCAGGATGCGGCGCCGGACGGCCCGGCGGCGGCCCGTCGTCGCCTGCGGACCGGTGCGGTTCGTGGTCATGTCCCTCCCTCCGCGGCGGCCGGAGCCGCCGTGCAACCGTCGGTGGAGCGGCCGCGCCGCCCACGCCACGATCCTAGGACCCGCGGGGACCGGCCGGTCGGAGCACCCGGGCCGTTCGGGCACTTGTCCCGGACCCGCCGGCGTGCAACAATGTCGGGACCATGCGTAGCGCCACCCGACCCTCCAGCACCCTGGTACTCGTCTCGTAGCGCACGCGACGTCCCTTCGCCGTGTGCGCTCTCCGACCTCCCAGACGGGAGGTCGTTTTCGTGTCCGCCCTCCGATGCCGGCCGGCGGCCCCGCACCACCGACCCGACCGACCGTCCCCCACCCACCATCGCCGACAAGGGAGCACCCGATGGAACTCACCGGAGCACAGGCACTGATCAGGAGCCTCGAGATGCAGCACGTGGAGGTCATGTTCGGACTTCCCGGCGGCGCCATCCTGCCCGTCTACGACCCGATCCTCGACTCGTCGATCCGCCACATCCTGGTCCGCCACGAGCAGGGTGCGGGCCACATGGCCCAGGGCTACGCCCAGGTGACGGGACGGCCCGGTGTGGCCATGGTGACCTCGGGCCCGGGGGCGACCAACGTGGTGACCCCGCTGGCCGACGCCTACATGGACTCCACACCGCTGGTCGTCGTGTCGGGGCAGGTGGCGACCTCCTCCATCGGCACCGACGCGTTCCAGGAGAGCGACATCACCGGCATCACCATGGGGATCACCAAGCACAACTGGCTGATCACCGACGTCGACGACATCCCCCGGGTCGTTGCCGAGGCGTTCCACGTCGCCACCACCGGCCGGCCCGGCCCGGTGCTCATCGACATCCCGAAGGACATCGCCCAGTCGACGATGGAGTGGTACTGGCCCTCCCCCGACGACCTCGACCTCCCCGGCTACCGTCCCGTGACCGAGGGGGACCCCGCCTCGATCCGCGAGGCGGCCGAGCTGCTGCTGGCCGCCGAGCGACCGGTCATCTACGCCGGGGGCGGGATCCTGAAGGCCCGCGCCGCCGACGCCCTGCGCGAGCTGGCCGAGCGCACCGGGATCCCGGTGGTGACCACGCTGATGGCCCGGGGCAGCTTCCCCGACTCCCACCCGCTGTGCCTGGGCATGCCCGGCATGCACGGCAACTACACCGCGGTCACGGCCATGCAGCGCGCCGACCTCCTCATCGCACTCGGCAGCCGGTTCGACGACCGGGTCACCGGCAAGATCAGCGCCTTCGCCCCCGAGGCCAAGGTGATCCACGTCGACATCGACCCGGCCGAGCACCACAAGGTCCGCCGGGCCGACGTGGCCATCGCCGGCGACTGCCGCCTGGTGATCGAGGAGCTGCTCCTCGCGCTCGGGTCCCTGGGGCTCCCGCACTCGGAGGCGACCCGCGGCGGCTCGGGCGGCAGCCCGTCGGACGCCGTCCCCGGAGCACCGGCCGAGCCCGGGTCCCTGGCCGCCCGCCACCCCCGGGAGGCCCTCGCCCCGTGGCGGGCGCAGCTGGCGGAGTGGCAGGAGCGGTTCCCCCTCGTCTACGACCAGCAGCCCGGCGCCGGCCCGCTCAAGCCCCCGTTCGTCCTCGAGACGCTGCGGGACCTGACCCCGGACGACACCATCGTGGCCTCCGGGGTGGGCCAGCACCAGATGTTCGCCTCGCAGTGGTGGCGGTTCGACCACCCCTACACGTGGGTGAACTCCGGGGGCCTCGGGACCATGGGGTTCGCCGTCCCGTCGTCGATCGGCGCCAAGGTGGGCCGCCCGGACAAGATGGTCTGGGCCGTCGACGGCGACGGCTGCTTCCAGATGACCGCCCAGGAGCTGGTGACGGCCAGCTCCGAACGCATCCCGGTCAAGATCGCCATCCTCAACAACGCCTACCTCGGCATGGTCCGCCAGTGGCAGGAGATGTTCTACGAGGAGCGGTACTCCGAGGTGTACCTCTCGCCCGACCTGCCCGACTACGTCGGCTGGGCCGAGGCCATGGGCTGCGTGGGCATCCGGGTGGAGTCCCCCGACGACGTGGCCACGGCCATCGACAAGGCCAACTCGATCGACGACCGCCCCGTGGTCGTGGACTTCCGCACCGACGCCTTCGAGAAGGTCTTCCCGATGGTGGCCGCCGGCGCGTCGAACGACGACATCATGGTCGACCCGTCGCAGCGGGGCGGTGCCGGGTCATGAGCGTGTACGGGACCGACAAGCGGCACCACACCCTGACCGTCCTGGTCGAGAACAAGTCCGGGGTGCTGGCCCGGGTGACCAGCCTGTTCAGCCGGCGCGGGTACAACATCTTCAGCCTGGCGGTGGCGCCGTCGGACGACCCCCGGTTCAGCCGGATCACCATCGTGGTCGACGTGGAGTCGGCCCCCCTGGACCAGATCATGAAGCAGCTGGACAAGCTGATCCCGGTGGTGTCGATCCGCGAGCTCGACCCGGCCCACGCCCGCGAGCGCGAGCTGCTGCTGGCCACCGTCGAGGCCGGCCCCGACACCCGGGGAGCGGTGATCCAGCTCGTCGGCGTGTTCGAGGGCAAGATCGTCGACGTCGGGCCCCAGCACCTCACGGTGATGCTGGCCGGCGCCCCCACCAAGCTCGACGACTTCGAGGACCTCGTCCGCGGCTACGGCATCGTCGAGATGCAGCGGACCGGCCGGGTGGCGTTGCCTATGCTTGACCGAGCCGATCACCGGGGCCGACCGGCCGCCGGGACCGCACCCACCACAGAAATGGCAGGTTGACCGACGATGGCCACGCTGTACTACGAAAAGGATGCGGACGCCAGTCTCATCGGGAACCGCAAGGTGGCCGTCATCGGCTACGGATCGCAGGGGCACGCCCATGCGCTCAACCTGTCCGAGTCCGGCGTCGACGTCCGCGTCGGACTCCGGGAGGGCTCGCCGTCGCGGGCCAAGGCCGCCGAGGCCGGGCTCCGGGTGCTGTCGGTGGCGGACGCCGCCGCCGAGGCCGACCTGATCATGATCCTCCTGCCCGACACCGAGCAGGCCCAGGTCTACGAGGCCGAGATCGCCCCGCACCTGAACGCCGGCGACGCCCTCTTCTTCGCCCACGGGTTCAACATCCGCTTCGACCTGATCACGCCCCCGGCCGACGTCGACGTGGCCATGGTGGCCCCCAAGGGTCCGGGTCACCTGGTCCGCCGCACCTACACCGAGGGCGGCGGCGTGCCCTCGCTCGTGGCCGTGGCCCAGGACGCCACCGGCGGCGCCCACGCGCTGGCCCTGTCGTACGCGCACGGCATCGGGGGGACCCGGGCCGGCGTGCTCGACACGACCTTCGCCGAGGAGACCGAGACCGACCTGTTCGGCGAGCAGGTCGTCCTGTGCGGCGGCATGACCGCCCTGGTGCAGGCCGGCTTCGAGACGCTCGTCGACGCCGGCTACCAGCCCGAGTCGGCCTACTTCGAGTGCCTCCACGAGCTCAAGCTCATCGTCGACCTCATGTACGAGCAGGGCATCGCCGGCATGCGGTACTCCATCAGCGACACGGCCGAGTACGGCGACCTGACCCGCGGCCCCCGGGTGATCAACCAGGCCGTCAAGGAGGAGATGCGGGCCATCCTGGACGAGATCCAGGACGGCCGGTTCGCGGCCGAATGGGTGGCCGAGAACAAGAACGGGCGTCCGAACTACGAGGCGCTGAAGAAGGCGGGCCAGGAGCACCAGATCGAGCAGGTCGGCGCCGAGCTGCGGGCCATGATGCCGTTCGTCACCGCCGGCAAGCAGAAGGTCCAGGACATCTCGGGCGGCTGAGCCGCGGCAGCCGGCGGGGCTGCCGCGGTGCGGCCCCGCCGGACCTACTGGGCGAGCGCCCCCACCACGTAGGTGATGCAGCCGCACAGGGCGGCGATGTCCTCGGGGTCGATCGCCGGGAACATGGCGATGCGCAGCTGGTTGCGCCCGAGCTTCCGGTAGGGCTCGGTGTCGACGATGCCGTTGGCCCGCAGCACCTTGGCGACGAGGGCGGCGTCGATGGCGTCGTCGAAGTCGATGGTGCCGATGACGTGGCTCCGGTCCTGCGGACGGGAGACGAAGGGCGTGGCGAACTCCGCGCTGTCCGCCCAGGTGTAGAGGATCTCCGCCGACCGGTCGCTGCGCCCCACCGAGAATTCCATTCCGCCGTTGTCGTTGAACCACCGGACCTGGTCGTCGAAGAGGAACAGGGTGGCCAGCGCCGGGGTGTTGTAGGTCTGGTCGAGGCGCGAGTTGTCGAGGGCGATGGTCAGGTCCATCGAGGCCGGCACCCAGCGTCCGGTGGCGGCGATGGCCCCGATCCGCTCGACGGCGGCGGGTGAGAGCAGCGCCACCCACAGCCCGCCGTCGGAGCCGAAGCACTTCTGGGGGGCGAAGTAGTAGGCGTCGAACTCCGACGCGTCGACGGCCAGCCCGCCGGCCCCCGACGTGGCGTCGACGGCCACCAGGCCACCCCCCTCCGCGGGCAGTGCCGCACCCTCGGGCCGCAGGATCGGCATCATCACGCCGGTCGAGGTCTCGTTGTGGGTGAGGGCGTAGAGGTCGACGTCGTCGCGGGCGACCGGGAGCGGGTGGGTGCCGACCTCGGAGGTGATCACCTCGGGGTCGCCCAGGTGGGGGGCCTGGGCGGCGGCGGTGGCGAACTTGGACGAGAACTCGCCGAAGCTCAGGTGCTGGCTCTTCGACTCGATCAGGCCGAAGGTGGCCGCATCCCAGAAGCAGGTCGTCCCGCCGTTGCCCAGGACGACCTCGTAGCCGTCGGGGAGCGAGAAGAGCGAGGCCAGCCCGGACCGCAGGCTGCCCACGACCGACTTCACCGTCTTCTGGCGATGGCTGGTGCCCAGGTAGGTCCGCGAGACGGCCGACAGGGCCTCGACGGCCTCGTGGCGCACCTTGGAGGGGCCGGCGCCGAAGCGCCCGTCGGCGGGCAGGAGGTTGTCGGGGATGCGGATGTCAGGGGTCTCGGTCACGTATGGAATCATGGCACTCATGGCCCAGCAGACAGAAACCGGCAGCGCGGCCGCCACGGGTGCGGGCACGACGGGCAACCGGATCTCGGCCCGGATCGCCGCCGTCTCCCCGTCCGCCACCCTGGCCGTCGACGCCAAGGCCAAGGCGCTCCAAGCCCAGGGCGAGAGCGTCATCGGCTTCGGGGCCGGCGAGCCCGACTTCCCGACGCCCGACGCCATCGTGTCCGCCGCCGAGGCGGCCTGCCGCGACCCCAGGAACCACCGCTACACCCCGACCGCGGGGCTGCCCGAGCTGCGCGAGGCGATCGCCGCCAAGACCCGCCGCGACTCGGGTCTGGAGGTGGCCGCCTCCCAGGTGCTGGTCACCAACGGGGGCAAGCAGGCCGTGGCCAACACCTTCGCCGTGCTGTGCGACCCGGGCGACGAGGTCCTGGTGCCCGCGCCCTACTGGACCACCTACCCCGAGTCGATCGCCCTGGCCGGGGGCGTGCCGGTCGTCGTGGCCACCGGCGCCGCCGCCGGGTTCCGGGTCACCGTGGACCAGCTCGAGGCCGCCCGGACCCCACGGACCAAGGTCCTGCTGTTCGTGTCGCCCTCCAACCCGACCGGCGCCGTCTACCCCCGGGAGGAGATGGAGGCCATCGGACGGTGGGCCGCGGCCCACGGCATCTGGGTGGTGACCGACGAGATCTACGAGCACCTGGTCTACGGCGACGCCGAGCACCACTCGATGCCGGTCCTCGTTCCCGAGTTGGCCGACACCTGCGTGGTGGTGAACGGCGTGGCCAAGACCTATGCCATGACCGGCTGGCGGGTCGGGTGGATGCTCGGTCCGCCCGACGTCATCGCGGCGGCCACCAACCTGCAGTCCCACGAGACCTCGAACGTCGCCAACGTGTCGCAGCGGGCGGCGCTGGCCGCCGTCGCCGGCGACCTGTCGGCGGTGGCGATGATGCGGGAGGCCTTCGACCGGCGCCGGGTGACCATCCACCGGCTGCTCAACGAGATCGACGGGATCGAGTGCCTGCTGCCCGAGGGGGCGTTCTACGCCTTTCCGTCGGTGACCGGGCTCTACGGCCGGTCGATCCGCGGCCGGACCTGCACGACCAGCGCCGAGCTGGCCGAGCTGGCCATCGAGGAGGCCAAGGTGGCGGTGGTGCCGGGCGAGGCCTTCGGGGCGCCGGGCTACTTCCGGATGTCCTACGCCCTGGGCGACGACGACCTGGTCGAGGGCGTCTCGCGCCTGGCCGGACTGTTCGCCGGCTGAGCGGCCCTCCGGGACGGTCCCGGCGGGGCCGGTTGGCCGACGGGGTCCCCGGACGGTCATGCTGTACGCACCACCCGCCGCACCCGGCTTCCGCCTGTGTGCACGGGCACGGCGCCCGGACCGGCGCCGCATACGATCTGCAAGCGAAAGGAACCCCATGGGTAGGGTACTCGTCACCGAAAAGCTGGCCCAGCCCGGCCTGGACCTCATGTCCGCCGCCGGCCACGAGGTCGACGTCCGACTCGGGCTGACGCCCGAGCAGCTGGTCGAGGCCGTTGTCGGCGCGCACGCACTCGTGATCCGCTCCGCCACCACGGTGACGGCCGAGGTCCTGGAGGCCGGCACCGAGCTCGTCGTGGTCGGCCGAGCCGGCATCGGCCTGGACAACGTGGACGTCGCCGCCGCCACCGAGCGCGGCGTCATGGTGGTCAACGCACCCCAGTCGAACATCCTGTCGGCCGCGGAGCAGGCGATGGCCCTGCTGCTGGCGCAGGCCCGCAACATCCCCCAGGCCCACGCCGCCCTGGTGGCGGGCAAGTGGGAGCGGTCCAAGTGGGAGGGCGTCGAGCTCCACGGCAAGACACTCGGCATCGTCGGCCTCGGTCGGGTGGGCGCCCTGGTCGCCCAGCGGGCGCTCGCCTTCGGCATGCGCCTCGTCGCCTACGACCCGTTCGTGTCGGCCGACCGGGCCCGTCACATGGGCGTCGAGCTCATGGACCTCGAGCGGCTCATGGGCGAGTCCGACTTCGTCACGGTCCACCTGCCGAAGAACAAGGAGACCCTCGGCCTCATCGGGGCGGACATGCTGGCCAAGGCCAAGCCCGGCCTGCGCATCATCAACACGGCACGGGGCGGCATCGTCGACGAGGACGCCCTGGCCGACGCCATCCGGAACGGCAACGTCCAGGGCGCCGGGCTCGACGTCTTCGCCAAGGAGCCGACCACCGAGTCGCCGCTCTTCGAGCTCCCCTCGGTGATCGTCGCCCCCCACCTGGGCGCATCCACCGTCGAGGCCCAGGACAAGGCCGGCGTGACCATCGCCGAGCAGGTCATCCTGGCCCTGGCCGGCGACTTCGTGCCCTTCGCCGTCAACGTCAACGCCACGGACGTGTCCGAGACCGTGCGCCCGTTCATGGCCCTGTCCGAGCAGCTCGGCCGGATCCTCTCGTGCCTGGAGGACGGGCTCCCCTCCACGCTCGAGATCGAGTTCCAGGGCGGCCTCGCCGGGGCGGGCACCGGGATCCTCACCCTGTCGGTGCTGAAGGGCCTCTTCGCCGAGGGCACGGCGGAGCCGGTCTCCTACGTGAACGCACCGCAGCTGGCGGCCGAGCGCGGTCTCGAGGTCCGGGAGGTCTCGACCGTGACCGCCCACGACTTCGTCAACCTGATCACGCTGCGCGGCGGCGGCCACTCGGTGGCGGGCACGCTCGCCGGCACGCGGGCCGAGCCGCGGCTGGTGATGATGGACGACCACACCGTCGAGGTGCCCCCCGCCCCCCACATGGTCGTGGTCCGCAACGACGACCGCCCGGGCATGATCGGGGTGGTCGGGACCATCCTGGGCGATGCCGGGGTGTCGATCTCGTCGATGGCGGTCGGGCCGTCGGCCACCGGCCACACCGCGCTCATGGTGCTCTCCACCGACGGGCAGATCCCCGACGGGGCGCTGCACCTGCTGCGCGACGCCGAGGGCATCAGCGACGTGCACACCGTCCGCAGCTGACAGGAGCGGAGCGCCCGCCACCCCGCCCCCGAGGAGCGGACCGCCGACCGTTCAGGGGCGTGCCGCCGGGTTGACCGGCACCGGGGGCCAGGTGTCGCCACCGATGTCCGGCACCAGCACGGACCCGCCCCGGGCCGACCGGCCCCTCGAGCCGAGGATGCGCATGACCACGGCCCCGACGAGTGCCACGACGAGCAGGCGACGGGACCACAGGAGCACGGTGCGCACCCGGTCAGCCTACCGGGCCGGTCCCGCGGTTCGGCGGGCCGGCGCCGCCCCGCCGGTTCAGGACTTCCGGTCGAGCCGCAGGAGCGTCAGTGCGAGCCGGGGGCAGCTCGTCGTCGCCATCTGGGCCAGGTCGACGAGTCCGGGCGGCACCTCGTCGCCGTGGACGATGGGGAAGCCCCACGGGTCGAGCGTGATCATCTCGGGCAGGAGCTCGGCGCACACGCCGGCCCCGTCGCAGGCGATGGGGTCGACGACCAGGCGGAAGCGGGGCCGGCTCACCGTGCCCCCGCCGACGCCGGGACCGGCAGGAACGGCCGGGTGGTCTGGCACGGCCCCCGGCTCAGGTGCAGTGCGGCGTGGTCGCCGAAGACGTCCACGGCGGTCCGGACGAAGCGGGCCACGCCGTCGGGGTGCCGGCAGGCCCCCCGGCCCTCGACCAGGCCGCACAGGCTGGGCAGGGCGGCGACACCGCCGCGCAGCGACCTCGGCCGGTGGGCCAGGTGCTCCATCGAGGTCGCCAGCACGTCGAGCCCGTTGACGCACGGCCCGCACTGCCCGGCGCTCTCGCCCTCCATGTAGCGGACCACGCGGGCCGCCTCGGCCAGGGGGCACACGCCCGTGGGCAGCAGGACGACCACGCCGGGGCCGATCGACGAGCCGTGGCTGCGGGCCGCCTCCTCGGTGAACGGCATGCCGAGCGCGGTGGCCGTGGGGAGCCACCCGCCGCCGTAGCCCCCGAGCAGCACGCCCTGGATGCCCCGGGCCGTGTCGGCGTCGATGCCCAGCGCGTGTCCGAGGGTGGTCCCGAGCGGGATCTCGACGATGCGGGGGGAGTCCCAGCGGCCGGTGACGGTCAGCAGCGCGGTGCCCGTGGAGTCCTCGGTCCCGACGCTGCGGAACCATTCGGGGCCGAAGCGGGCGATGAGTGCGGCGTGGGCCAGGGTCTCGACGTTCTGGACGAGGGTGGGCCGCCCGGCCACGCCCTGGTCGCGCACGGGGCGGATCCCGATGAAGGTGGGGATGCCCGGATTGCGCCCGTTGATGGTGGCGACCGCCGCCGACTCCTGGCCCGAGAGGAAGCGTTCGGGGGCGACGGCCACCTCGAACGAGCAGCTGTCGATGCCCCTGCGGGCCCGCTCGGCCAGCGCCGACTGGATCCCGGCCACGGCCCCGTCGGTCACGTGGACGACGACCTGGTCGGCGCCGACGGCCCGCGCCGCGGTGGCGGCGCCGTCCAGCACCAGGTGGGGTGCGTGGTGCAGCAGGTACCGGTCCTTGCCGCTGGCCGGCTCGCCCTCGGGGCCGTTGGCCACGACGACGGGCCGCGACCGTCCCGACCGGGAGACGGACCGCCACTTCGTCCCGACCGGGAACCAGGCGCCGCCGTGGCCCCGCAGGCCGCTCTGCTCCACGGCGTCGAGGAGCGTCCGGGAGCTCACGGTGGGCAGGGTCCCCCAGCGCTGGAGATGGGCCTCCAGCCCCACGGCGGAGTCGCCGGTGTCGAGGAGGCGGTTCGGCCCCGTGGGCGCGCTCACCGGCCGTCGCCGCCCGACCCGCCCCCCGCACCGCCGGGGGTACCGCTGACCGACCCGGACAGGGCCCCGGTCTGCTGGTCGATCTGGAGGTTGATGACGAGGGTGACCGGTCCGGGGGCGTTCACCTGGCCGGTGATGGTCCCGCCGTTCAACCCGATGACCGAACCGCCGCGGTAGCCCCCGAAGTCGATGCTGCCCGACGACAGCGACACGCCGCCCCCCGCGGACTCCTGGCCGACGAGCACCACGGTCAGCGGCGTGTTCGTCGCATCCTGGAGCCGCATGGACAGGGTGATCTGGATCACGCCCTGGGAGTCGGGCCGGGACTGGCTCTGGCTGCCGGTGATCTGGCTGGAGAAGGGAGCGGACGGCACCGACGTCGAGCCGGATCCGGAGCCGGATCCGGATGCGGAGCCGGACGGGGCGGTGGTCGTGGGGGTCCCCCCGGCGGCGGCGGCCGAGGACGGGGCCGCCGCCGCCGGCGCCCCGAACTTGGCGGCGATCTGGGACAGGAGGGCCGACGACGTGCCCGAGCGGTGGGACCAGTCCGGCCGCAGCGGGCCGACGGCGGCGAACCCGGCGATGGCCACGGTGACGACGACGGCACCGATGCCGGCGGCGGCGCGCCGGGCGAGGGGGAGGGCGCGGCCGGTGGTGAGCCGCCAGGCCAGCGCCCCGAGCACCGCCGCCGTGCACGCGGCCTCCACCAGGAGCACGACGGGCAGCGGGGTGTCGGTGCCGGACCCGAGCCCGTGGAGCAGGGCGATCGGCCAGCACAGGTAGGCGAGCCAGTGGACGAACCGCCACGAGCTGTAGCCGATGCGGTGGCGGAGTCCGCTGGTGATCAGCACGGCCAGCATGAGGTCGAACCCGAGGGCGCCGAGGCCCAGGTAGATCGGCCGGTACGGCGAATGGAACGGCAGGACGGCATCGAGGAACCCGATGGGCACGAACCCGTCGAGCACCGTGGTGACCACGTGGATGCCGACGAAGGCGATGCACAGCAGCGACAGGTTGCGGTGGACGTTCTGGGAGAGGAAGCGCGGCCACCGCTCGGTGGTCCAGCCGACCGAGGCGACGACCCCGAGCACGATGGTCGCGCTGAGCAGTACGATCGAGACGAGCCCGCTGGCGCGCGTGAGGAACCAGAACGCCTTGCCGCCGACGGCGGCGACGCTCGACGTGGTGGCGAGCATCATCGGCCGGTGCCCCCGCGGCCGGCGGGTGCGACGTCCTCGGGCCACCCGGCGACGGTCACCACCGCTCCGTCGTGGGCCACCAGGCGGGCGGGCAGGCCGCGGTCGGCCAGCCACGCCGGCGCCGCGTCGCCGAGCACGAGGGAGGCCGTGGAGGCCGTGTTGGCGTCGACGCTCGAGCCTGCCGCCACCGTGACGGTGCGCCACGGCGTGGCGGCGGGCAGCCCGGTCGACGGGTCGACGACGTGGTGCACCGGGGCGCCGCCCAGCAGCCAGTGACGGTTGCCGATCCCCGAGGTGGCGAGGCCACCCGACGCGATCGACACGGCCGTGGGTGCGTCGGGGTCCCCGCAGATGTCGGCGACGCCGACGGCGAACCCGCCGGCCGGCGCCGACTCGACGGCGAGGTCGCCGCCCAGCGACACCAGCACACCGCAGCCGAGCCGCGAGGCGATGGCGGCCGCGGCACGGTCGGCGGCCCACGCCTTGGCCGTGGCGCCGAGGTCGAGGAGGGTGCCGGCCGGGACGGTGACGGTGCCCGCCTCGGCGTCGACGGCGACCGACCCCCAGCCGGGGACCGGTGCGGCCGGGGGCAGGGCGCCGGCGACCCCGTCGGCCACGGCGGCGAAGTCGCGGTCGTACCCGAGGCGGCACAGGGCGCCGCCCACCGTCGGGTCGACGGCGCCACCGGTGACCCGGGCGGCCTGCAGGGCGACCCCGACGAGCGTGACGAGGTCGGGGGAGACGGCGACCGGACCTCCGTCGGACTCCCGCCGGAGTCGGCAGACCTCGGAGTCGTCACGGAAGCGGCTGGCGGCGGCCTCGACCCGGTCGAGCTCGTCGTCGAGCAGGCGCGCCGCGGCGACGACCACGGCGGGGTCGGTCACCACCACTTCGATCCGGGTGGACCAGCGGGTGGTGCGATGGGCGCCGAGTCGGACCGCCCGGTCGGTGACCGGCGTGGCCCGGCTCAACTCGAGCCGCTGCTCACGACCGGCGCCTGGTAGGCGGGTGCCGGCGTGTTCACGGGGGCCGAGGGGGCGGACGCGGCGGAGGATCCGGAGCCCACGCTCCCACCGGACGAGACGGGGGCCGGGGAGCCGGCGGGCGTGGCCGCCCCGACCGACCCGCTCGTCGAGCTGGACGTGGACGTCGAACGACCGGGGAGCGCCTGGCTCAGGTACACGCCGGCCACCGCCACGGCGGCCAACGACGCGAAGGTGGCGCCCTTGGAGATCGACCGGCCCCGTTCGATGCCGGCGTCGCGCTGGAGCCGCGCGGCGCGGGTGGGGTCGATCCGAGGGGGGCTGCCGGCTCGCCGGGGTGCGCTCATGGGGGAAAGGCTACGGATCCAACCTGACACCCAGATGAAACGATTCTAAGAATCCGCTGAGAATACGGGCCGATCCGCCGACCGCCCGGTTCCCGGACGGGCTCCGGACGCCGGGGCACCCGGTGCGGCGTCGTCGGGACCGGGGGGCGGGAGGTCGTCCGACCGGTGCGCCTGGCGCCAGGTGACCTCGAAGTGGGCCCCGCCACGGGGCGAGGACCCGATCGACCAGGTCCCCGAGGTGGCGTGCACCACGGCGTCGGCGATCGCCAGGCCCAGTCCGGTCCCGCCGGGCGACTGCACGGCCCGGTGGAACCGGTCGAACACCAGTTCGCGGTCGGCCTCGGGGATTCCCGGTCCCGAGTCGTCCACGGTCAGCACCACCCGTCCCCCGCCGGTGACGACGGCCACGTCGACGGCGCCTCCCTCGCCCGCGTACTTGCAGGCGTTGTCGACCAGGACGGCGACCAGCCGGTCGATGCCCTCGGCGTCGGCCCGCACCAGGGCCGTGCCGGAGGGGTCGGTGCGGGCGGTCAGCTCGACCGAGCCGGTGTCGGCGACGGCGGCGAACCGGGCGACGGTGTCCTCCGCCACGGCCGCCACGTCGACGACGCCGAGGCGTCCGGGGTCGGGGCCGGCACCGTCGGCCCGGGCGAGCCACAGCAGGTCCTCCACGATGGAGCGGAGCCGCGAGGACTCGGAACCGATCCGGCTCAGGGCGTCCCGGTACTCGTCGGGGGAGCGTCGCCGGCCGAGGGCGAGGTCGACCTCGGCCTCGATCACACTCAGCGGGGTCCGCAGCTCGTGGCTGGCGTCCGCCGTGAACTCGGCCTGGCGCCTCCGGATCTGCTCGATGGGTGCCGAGGCCCGCAGGCCGACCACGAAGGAGCCGGTGAAGGTCACGAGCAGCAGGAGCGCGCCGAGCACCACCTCCACCAGGACGATGTCGCCGCCCGACTCGCCCACCCGGGCCACGCTCTCGCCGGCCACCAGCCAGCCCCCCCGGGTGGGGGCGGCGGCCAGGCGGAAGTCCCGGCCCTCGACGGTCCGGGTGGTCGTCCCCGCCGACCAGGTCCGCGTGGGCAGGGCCGGGGCGTCGAGGGTCAGGGCCTCGATCGATCCGCCCGCACGGACCCGCCACACGAAGACGGGCGCGTCGTCGACGTCCTCGCCGGCGTGGCCGGCGGTGGCGACCGCCGTGCCGGGCGCGGCGGCCGCCGTGGCCGTCAGCGTGGCCACGAGCCGGTGGTCGACGTCCCGGTTGAGGCGGTCGAGGATGTACGAGTTCACCAGGACGGCCAGGAGGATGGCCACGGCGCCGACCACGGCGGTGGCGGCCAGGGCGACCCGGGCGGCGTGGGCCCAGCGCTGGTCGGGGAGCCGCAGGCGCGACCTCGCGGCGGCCGTCATCCCGGGACGATCCGGTACCCGAAGCCCCGGACCGTCTCGATCCGGGCGGTGGCACCGGCGAGCTTGGCCCGCAGCCGGCCCATGTGGACGTCGATGGTGTTGGAGCCGACGGGGTCGGCCTCGTCGTCCCAGACCTGCACGGCGATCGTCCGGCGGTTCACCGCCGCGGGCGCCCGGCGCAGCAGCAGCTCGAGCAGGCCGGTCTCGATGGTCGTGAGCTGGAGCGGCTGGTCGTCCCGCGTGGCCATCCGGGTGGACGGGTCGAAGGCCAGGTCGCCGCAGCGGAGCACCGGATCGAGTGCCAGCGGTGGGCGGCGCTGCAGCGCCGTCAGCCGGGCCGTGAGCTCGGCGAAGGAGAAGGGCTTCACCAGGTAGTCGTCGGCGCCCTCGGTCAGCCCCTCGACGCGGTCCTCGGTGGCGTCGCGGGCCGTCAGCATGAGCACCGGCGTCCGGTCGCCCCGGGCCCGCATCTCGCGCACCACCTCGATCCCGGTGGTGGTCGGCATGCGCCAGTCCAGCACCGCCACCTCGTAAGTGTAGGACCGGAGGTAGGCGAGGGCGTCGCGCCCGTCCTCGACCGCGTCGACCACGTAGCCGTGCTCGCGGAGCCCCCGCTCGAGGACCGAACGCAGGCCGGGGTCGTCCTCGGCCACCAGGACCCTCATCGCCGCACCCTCATCGGGCCCCATTGTGGCCCACGGGCGGGGTCAGTGACCCGAGCCCGCACCGCCGGCCGTCAGCCAGGGGCCGACGGTGGGCACCATGAGGGCGGCCAGGACGACCCCGACCACCAGGCAGCAGGCCTGGGTCCACAGCCGGGCCCCCGCCCCGCGCACCTGGCGGCGGGTGCGGGCCACCAGGTCGGCCGGGGCGAGCCTGCTGGTCTCCAGCACGTGGCCGAGCACGTGGATCGTCATGGCGCCGAACCACAGGACGAAGCTCGCCTTGTGCACGAAGAACACGGAGTCGCGCAGCGAGTGGGGGACCAGGAGCAGGGCGATGCCCGAGGCGAAGACCAGGAGGGTCAGCAGGACGACGACCGGGCCGAGGAGGCGCAGCGGCAGCACCGGCGCCCCGCGGGCGCGGTAGGGGCCGCTGCCCAGGTAGTAGCGGACCATCCGCCATCCGGTGGTGGCCATCTTGAGCAGGACGAAGGGGACCAGCACCATGCCGATCACCACGTGCGGGGTCACGAGCGAGCCCAGCTGGAGGAGCGTGAGCCCCTCGGCCGCCAGCAGCACCAGCAGCACGGCGGCGGTCAGGCCGGTCATCCGGGCGTTGCCCTCGGGCCCGCCGAGCGGTCGGGACGGGGCGGCGTGACGCCGGCGTGGCGGCGCGGTGCCCGGCTCGAGGGGACGGCGCGCGGCGGCGGGGGTCCAGTCGGTCATCTCCCCAGTGTGCAGGCACAACCTGACGGGGTCATGACACCCCTCGCAACCGTCGGTCGGAGTCCGTGAACTCCGGGGCCGGGTCGTGTAGGGTCACGGGCACGGCGGTCGGACACCCGCCGTGGCCAGGTCCAACGTGCCGCCCGGCGGGCGGCGAACGATCGAAGTGCGGGAGTCGGGGAGCCCCCGCAGCTCACAATCCTCCGGGTTCCCCGACACCGGCTGCCCCCCTGCCCCTCGTGGTGGTCGGCGTCGGGGACCCGGCGGGCTCTCCGTTCCGGATCCGCTCCGCCCCGGGCGCGGTGCGCCCGGGGCCCTCCGGTCAGCGGGTGGTCGGCAGCCAGGCCGGACGGCGCGCCTCGTAGGCCTCGATGTCGGCCTCGTGGCGCAGCGTCAGCCCGATGTCGTCCCAGCCGTTCAGCAGGCGGGCCCGGGTGAACTCGTCCATCGGGAAGGTCGTCTCGATCCCGGCGGCCGGCGCGTCGAGCGTCCCCCGTTCGACGTCGATGGTGATCTCGAGCGAGGGGTCGGCGACCACGGCGTCGAGCAGGGCCCGACCCACCTCCGGGTCGACCTGGACGGGCACGAGCCCGGCCTTGGTGCAGTTGTTCCGGAAGATGTCCGCGAACCCGGGCGACACGACGGCGGCGAAGCCGTAGTCGAGGAGCGCCCACACGGCGTGCTCGCGCGACGACCCGGTCCCGAAGTTCGGTCCGGTCACGAGGATGGTCGCCCCGGCGTGCTCCTCGCGGTTGAGGACGAAGTCGCGGTCGTCCCGCCACTCGCTGAACAGCCCGGCGCCGAACCCGGTGCGCTCGACGCGCTTGAGCCAGTCCGACGGGATGATCTGGTCCGTGTCCACGTCGGACCGGTCGAGCGGCACGGCCCGCCCGGACACCAGCTGCACGGCGTCCATCAGCCGAGCTCCGCCGGAGCGGCGAACCGTCCGGCCACGGCGGTGGCGGCCGCCACCGCCGGCGACACCAGGTGGGTGCGGCCGCCCCGGCCCTGCCGGCCCTCGAAGTTGCGGTTGGAGGTCGACGCGGCGCGCTCGCCGGGCGCCAGCTTGTCGGGGTTCATGGCCAGGCACATCGAGCAGCCCGGCTCCCGCCATTCGAAGCCGGACCCGGTGAACACCCGGTCGAGGCCCTCGGCTTCGGCCTGGGCCTTGACCCGGTGCGACCCGGGTACCACGAGCGCCCGCATGCCGGATCGGACCGTGCGGCCGCGCAGCACGTCGGCGGCCGCACGCAGGTCCTCGATCCGCCCGTTGGTGCACGAGCCGATGAACACGGTGTCGACCCGGACCTCGGCGAGCGGGGTGCCGCCCACCAGGCCCATGTAGTCGAGCGCCCGCGCTGCGGCCTCCCGTTCGGCCGGCGTGGCGAAGGAGTCGGGATCGGGGACGGTGCCGTCGATCCGGGCCACCTGGGCGGGGTTGGTCCCCCAGGTGACGAACGGCGCCAGCTCGGACGCGTCGAGCACGACCTCCTTGGCGAAGGTCGCCCCCGCGTCGGTCGGGAGCGAGCGCCAGTAGTCGAGCGCCTGCTCCCACGCCGCGCCCTTGGGTGCGTGGTCCCGGCCCTCCAGGTAGGCGAACGTGGTGTCGTCCGGGGCGATCATGCCGGCGCGGGCGCCGCCCTCGATCGACATGTTGCACACGGTCATGCGACCCTCCATGGACAGTCCGGTGACGGCGGAGCCGCGGTACTCGATGACGTGGCCGCTGCCCCCGCCCGTCCCGATGCGGCCGATGACGGCCAGGACCAGGTCCTTGGCGGTGACACCGGGCGGCAGCTCGCCGTCGACGGTGACGGACATGGCGGCCGGCCGCCGCTGGGAGAGCGTCTGGGTGGCGAGCACGTGCTCGACCTCGCTGGTGCCGATCCCAAAGGCGAGGGCGCCGAACGCCCCGTGCGTCGAGGTGTGGCTGTCCCCGCAGACGATGGTCATGCCGGGCTGGGTCAGCCCCTGCTCGGGACCGATGATGTGGACGATGCCCTGGTCGGCGTGGCCCATCGGGTAGCAGGTGATCCCGAACTCGGCGCAGTTGGCGTCGAGGACCGACAGCTGCTTGGCCGAGACGGGGTCGGCCACCGGCTTGTCGATGTCGGTGGTCGGCACGTTGTGGTCGGCCGTGGCGACGGTGAGGTCGGGGCGGTGCACCCCTCTCCCGGCGAGCCGGAGCCCGTCGAACGCCTGCGGCGACGTGACCTCGTGGACGAGGTGGAGGTCGATGAAGAGGATGTCGGGCTCCTCCGCGCCCCCGGGGCGGACGACGTGGCTCTCCCAGACCTTCTCCGACAGCGTACGGGGTTCCTCCACGGCGGTCAGGCTCCGATCTCGACGATCTCCACCCGGAGGCTGCCCTCGGGTGCTGCGTATTCGACGGTGTCGCCCACCGCGTGGCCGAGCAGCGCCTGCCCGAGCGGGGACCCGGGCGACACCACGGTCAGGTCGCCCTGGCGCTCCTCGATCGACCCGACGAAGTAGTCCGTCGTGTCGTCGGCGTCGTCGCCCTCGTAGCGGAGCGTGACGACGGATCCGTGTCCCACCGTGCCGTCGGGGGCCCCCCCGCCGTCGACGACGACCGCCTTCTTGAGCATCTGCTCGAGCTGGCGGATCCGCGACTCCATCTTCCCCTGGCTGTCCTTGGCGGCGTGGTAGTCGCCGTTCTCCTTCAGGTCGCCGAGGGCGCGGGCTGCCTCGATGAGGGCGGCGATCTCCACCCGGCCGCGCGTGGTGAGGTCCTCGAGCTCCGCCTGGAGGCGCTCGTAGGTGTCGCGTGTCAGCTGGGTGTCGGCGGAGTCGCTCACGGGGTACCAGGGTAACGGGTCGGCGACCGGTGCCCCGACGGCCGGGGCGTGGATTCGGCCCGGACGCGGCCACCCGTGGGAAGATCGTGCCCGGGACCGCCGGACAGGGAAGTCCCGCGGACCACCGGACGGGGGAGCCGACGTGCCACCTCCCGGCGGGACCGCGCCGCACGACCGAGGGAGACGTTGATGGCCGACATCCAGGGGACCTGGGACCCGAAGTACGAGGGCGTGGCGACCGCGCTGGCCGCCAGCCTGGACGCCGGGACCGACACCGGCGCCTCGGTCGCCGTGCTGGTGGGCGGCGAGCCCGTGGTCGACATCTGGGGCGGGACCGTGGACGAGGCGGGCACGGCCCCGTGGGAGCGGGACACCCTCGTCAACGTGTGGTCGATGACCAAGACGATGACCTTCCTGTGCGCGCTGATGCTGGCCGACCGCGGCGAGCTGGACTTCTCCGCCCCGGTCGCCCGGTACTGGCCCGAGTTCGCCGCCGGCGGCAAGGAGGCCGTCGAGGTCCGCCACCTGATGTCCCACACCGCCGGGCTCCCCGGGTGGGACGAGCCGCTGCAGCCCGAGGACCTGGCCGACTGGGAGCGCTGCATCAGCCTGCTGGCCGCCCAGGCGCCGTGGTGGGAGCCGGGGACCGCGTCGGGCTACCACCTGGTCAGCCAGGGCTACCTCATCGGGGAGGTGGTCCGCCGGATCACCGGCGTGTCGATCGGGACGTGGTTCGCCTCCGAGGTGGCCGGTCCGCTCGGCGCCGACTTCTACATCGGCCTGCCGGAGTCGGAGGAGCCCCGCGTCTCGGTCGTCATCCCCCCGCCCCCGATGGACCTCGGCGTGCTCCAGCCCTCCGAGGTGATGATCCGGGCCGCCTCCAACCCGCCGCTCGACGCCACGTACCCGGGCCACCGGTGGTGGCGCGCCGCCGAGATCCCGGCGGCCAACGGGCACGGGAACGCCCGCTCGGTGGCGATGGTGCAGTCGGTCATCGCCGGTCGTGGCGAGACGCGCGGGGTGCGGCTGTTGTCGGAGGCGGGGTGCGACCGGGCCTTCGACGAGCAGATCCGCGGGGTCGACCTGATCCTCGGGTTCGACCTCCGGTTCGGCATGGGCTACGGGCTGAGTTCGAGCCTGATGCCGATCGGGCCCCGGGCCTGCTACTGGGGCGGCTACGGGGGATCGCTGATCGTGATGGACCAGGATGCCGACCTGACCATCTGCTACGCCATGAACCGGATGGGGGACGCCCTCATGGGCGACCTCCGGGGGTTCGGGATCGTGACCGCGGCCGTCGCCGGACTGGCCGGAGGCTGAGAGCCACGGGCACCGTCCATGTCCGACGGCGACGGGTGCAGGTGATGGCGTGACCGGGGCCCCGGGCCCTCCGGAGGAAGCCGGGCCGCGGTCGTTCGAGGTCCAGTTCGAGGAGCAGCAGCAGTCGCCGATCCGGTGGCGGGCGCTGGTCAAGCGGTCCCTCGGGATCGCCTTCGCCGGGATCGCCCTCTACCTGGTGGCCCCCAGCATCCTGTCGGTCTTCCACTCGTGGCCCCGCCTGGCCACGCTCAACCTGCTGTGGTTCGTCCCGGCGGTGGTGGCCGAGGGCGCCCACTTCGCCTGTACCTTCTCGTTGCAGCGCATCGCCCTGCGCACCCGGGCGTGGTTCGCCGTGATCACCGCGCAGCTGGCCGGGAACGCCATCTCGCTCACCGTCCCCGGCGGCGCCGCCGCCGGCGCCGCCGTCCAGTTCCGGATGCTGAGCACGGCGGGGATGGACCCCACCGAGTCGGTGAGCGGGCTGACCGCGTTCGCGTTCCTCGGGATCGGCGGCCTGCTGGCCCTCCCGGTCTTCGTCCTCCCGGTGGTGCTCTTCGGCGCCCCGGTGGCGTCCGGGCTGACCGACGCCGCCTGGGTGGGCGTCGTGGGCTTCGTCCTCTTCACCGGGTTCGGCGCCGTGGTGATGGCGACCGACGGCCCGCTGGTGTGGGCCGGGAGCGCGGCCCAGGCCGTCCGGAACCGCATATTCAAGAAGCGGACGCCCCTCGACGGGCTCCCCGCCCGCCTGCTCGAGCAGCGCAACGTCATCCGCACCGTCCTCGGGCAGCAGTGGTGGCAGGCCACGCTGCTGTCGGTCGGACGGCTGCTCTTCGACTACCTGTGCCTGCTGTTCTGCGTGCGTGCGGTCGGCGCCCATCCGAGGCCGGCGCTCATCCTCCTCGCCTACGCCGTCGCCGGGGTGATCGGCCTCGTCCCCATCACCCCGGGCGGGATCGGGATCGTCGAGGCGAGCCTCGCCGGGTTCCTGGCCCTGGCCGGGCTGACCGGTGCCGAGGCGGTGCTCGCCACGCTGGCCTACCGGCTCGTGTCGTACTGGCTGCCGATGCTGGCGGGCCCGATCGCCTACGGCGCCTTCCGCTACCGCTACCGGGGCCAGGGGTCGTCGCCGCAGCCGACCGGCGCGGCGCCGACCTGACCCGGACGCCCACCGGGCGGCCACCCGACGCCTACCGGAGGTCGACCTCGCCGTCGGCCCGCAGGGTGCCGAGGCGCCCGCAGCCCTCCTCGGTCACCAGCACGGCCAGCTGGTCCGGGTCGGTCACGTGGGCCCAGGCCCGCCGACCCTCGAGGGTCCGGCACGCCACGACGGCGCGCTCGGGGGTCCCGGGTCGTCCGAACTCGACCGAGTACGTCTCGACCGTCACCTCCCCCCGGGCGTCGGCGTCCGGCGAGCACTGGGGCAGCGACCCGACGGCGGCCTGGGGGTCGGCCCGGGCGAACCCGGCGGCCGATTCGACGACGGCGCCCTCGGGCAGCAGGTGGGCGTCCACGTCGCCCGTGGTGTTGGGCGCGGTGCCGTACACGCCGACGCTGTGCTTCGAGAGGTACCACCCGAGCCCGGTGGTGAGCCCGGTCGACCCCGGGTCGGCGCGCAGCACCCCGACCATGGCGGCGAGCGAGTGCGTCCCGTAGTTGTTGCCGGGGCCGCCGGCGAACGTCATCCCGCCGGTCACCGTGAGCGGCCGGGCCGGATCGTCGTCGGGCAGCCCCAGTTCGGTGGCGGCGATCTCCACGGCCGACGGAAAGCAGGAGTAGAGGTCGACGTGGTCGACGGCGTCCGCCGTGGTCCCGGCCAGCGTGAGCGCCGAGGCGCCGGCCAGGCGGATGGCGGGGGAGGAGTGGAAGTCGGCCCGGTGCGACAGGAACCAGTGGTCCTCCGCGTCGGCGCCGGCCAGGGGGAAGACCCAGCGGTCGCGGGGGACCCCGGCCGCCTCGGCCGCCGCCGCCGAGCACAGGATGGCCGCCGCACCCTGGTCCACCTGGAGGTTGGCCGTGAGCAGCTTGGTGTAGGGGTAGGCGATCATCCGGTTCGCCTCGGTGACCGTGGTGATCTCCTTGGACGTCCGCGCCTCGCGCAGCCACGCGTACGGGTTGTGCGACGCCACCTCGGAGAACCGCGCCCACAGCCCGCCGATGTGGGCCACGTGCTCGGGCAGCGTCCGTCCGGACTCGGCCCGCAGCGCGTTCTCGAACAGGGGGAACACGTGGATCGGGAGGTCGAGGCCGCGCTCCTCCTCCGACCGGGTGGTGCCCCGCCGGTCGCTGCCGAAGGGGGTCGGCGCCCCGGTGTCGGCCGGCTGGACCGTCCACGGCAGCAGGGGCCGGTCCGGGTGGCGGCGGGCGGCGGCCTGCGTGTAGTGGCAGTCGGCGCCGGCCAGGACGGCGACGTCGAACTCCCCCCGGCCGATGGCCAGGGCGGTGGCGTTGACGAGGGCCTGCGGGTTGTTGCCGCCCGTGGTCGTGACCAGGACCTGTCGGGGCTCGATCCCGAGCTCCTCGGCCAGCAGCGCCCCCGGATCGATGTAGTGCCAGCTGAGGGGGTTCGCCACCCGGAGCGAGGCGGTCCGGCCCAGCAGCGCCCGCCCGGCCGGCGCCGCCCCGCCCGGCGGTGCGCCGTCGCAGTCCTCGACGGCGGCCGCCACGGCGTCGAGCATGAGTCCGAGCGGCTCGGGGCGGTCGGCCAGCGAGCCCTCCCCCTCGGTACGGGGTCGGTTGGTCACCTGGCCGACCCCCACGACCACCGGGGTGGAGGGGGCGACGGTCATCGGCGCGCCAGCCTACCGGCGGCCCGGATCGGGCCGAATGCCCCCCGGCGCACTCGGTACACTCGGGGGATGCGCATCGCACTGGGCTCGGACCACGCGGGCTACGACCTCAAGTCGCTCCTGGCCGACCACCTCGCCGCCGCCGGCCACGAGGTCCTCGACCTCGGGACGGACACGGCGGCGGTCTCCGTCGACTACCCGCACTTCGGCCGGGCGGTGGCCGCGGCGGTGCTCGACGGGCGCGCCGAACAGGGCGTCTGCGTGTGCGGGACGGGGATCGGCATCGGCATGGCCGCCAACAAGGTGCCCGGCATCCGGGCCGCGGTCGTCCACGACTCCACCACGGCGGCGCTGGCCCGCCGCCACAACGACGCCAACGTGGTGTGCCTGGGCGGGCGGACCACCGGGCCGGCCGCGGCGGTGGACGCCGTCGACGCGTTCTTCTCCACCGGATTCGAGGGGGGACGCCACCAGCGGCGCATCGCGCAGATCACCGACCTCGACGCGGGACTCGACGCCCTCGGCGCGTCCCTGCCGTGACGTGCCGACACGAAAGGCAGCAGCCGACCCCATGAGCAGCCCCATCCACGCCTCGCCCTTCGACGGGTGGCTCGCCGGTGACCCCGAGGTCCGGGCGCTGCTCGGGGCCGAGGTCGCGCGGCAGTCCACCACCGTCCAGCTGATCGCCTCGGAGAACTTCACGTCGGCCGCCGTGCTGGCCGCCACCGGGTCGGTGCTGACCAACAAGTACGCCGAGGGCTACCCCGGACGCCGCTACTACGGCGGGAACCAGATCGTCGACGAGGTCGAGGACCTGGCCCGCGACCGCCTGACGGCGCTGTTCGGGGCCGAGCACGCCAACGTGCAGCCCCACGCCGGGTCGAACGCCAACCTGGCCGTCTACCAGGCCCTGCTGCAGCCGGGGGACACGGTCCTCGCCATGCGGCTGGACCACGGCGGCCACCTCACCCACGGCTCGCCGGCCAGCATCACCTCCAAGGTGTGGAACTTCGTCTCCTACGGGGTCTCGCCGGCCACCGACGACCCGGACAAGCCGGGGGAGATCATCGACTTCGACCAGGTCGCCGACCTCGCCCGCACCCACCGGCCCGCCCTGATCGTGGCCGGGTCGACCGCCTACGCCCGGATCATCGACCCCCTGCCGTTCCGCGAGATCGCCGACTCGGTGGGGGCGCGGTTCCTGTTCGACGCCGCCCACCCGGCCGGGCTCATCGCCGGTGGGGCCCACCCGTCGCCGGTCGGGGTGGCCGACGTGGTGACGTTCACGACCCACAAGACGCTGCGCGGCCCGCGCGGCGGGGCCATCCTGTGCTCGTCCGAGCTGGCCAAGCCCATCGACAGCGCCATCTTCCCCGGCCTGCAGGGCGGCCCCCTCGAGAACGTGATCGCCGCCAAGGCGGTGGCCTTCGCCGAGGCGGCCCGACCGGAGTTCCGCACCTACGCCGCCCAGGTGGTCGCCAACGCCCGGGCGCTGGCCGACGCCGTGGCCGCCGAGGGCATCCGGCTGGTGTCGGGCGGCACCGAGAACCACCAGGTCCTGTGCGACCTGCGCACCTTCGACGCCGAGCTGACCGGCAAGGAGGCCCAGGAGGTCCTGGACCGGGCCGGCATCACCTGCAACCGCAACACCATCCCCGACGACCCCCGGTCCCCGTTCGTGACGTCGGGTCTGCGCCTCGGATCGGCGGCCCAGACGACCGTCGGGATGGGCGAGGCCGAGATGGCCCGCATCGGCGGCCTGATCGGGCGGACGCTGCGCGGACGGGGCGACGACCGCGCCGTCGCCGCCGTCCGGGCCGAGGTCCGCGAGCTGTGCCTGGCGTTTCCGCCGTACCCCGACCTGGCGGGGGCGTGACCGGGGCCGGGCGCACGACCGTCGGTCGGGTGTGCCGACCGGGATGACCCCGTGACCTCGGGCATCCCGCTCAACTGGTACGCGGTGCTGCTCGTCGTCGCCGCCGCCGGCACGTGGGTCCTCACCTTCCCGGCCCGCCGCATCGCCGTCGGGATCGGCTACGTGGCCCAGCCCGACGCCCGCAAGGTGCACCAGCGGGTGACCCCCCAGTCGGGGGGCGTGGCCATGTTCCTCGGCATGCTGGTGGCCTGGGCGGTGGCCGCCTCGGTGCCCGCCCTGGCGCCGCTCTTCCGGGGGTCGTCGGAGCCGCTCGGCCTCCTGCTCGGTGCGGCCGCCATCTTCGTGGTGGGCCTCATCGACGACTTCCGCGACATGTCGGCCCCGGCCAAGGTGGCCGGCCAGGTCCTGGCGGCCACGATCCTGTACTTCCTGGGCGTGACCTGGTTCCAGTTCAAGATCCCGCTGACCGGACTGGTGCAGCTGTCGCCCCAGTGGACCCCGCTGCTCACCGCGCTCTGGGTCGTCGCCATCACCAACGCGGTGAACCTCATCGACGGGCTCGACGGACTGGCGGCCGGCGTGGTGGCCATCGCCTCGGGGGCGCTGGCCGTCTACGGCCTCCACCTCCAGGGACTGGGCAACCTCCCGGCCGACAACATCGGACCGCTCATCGCCGTGATCACCTGCGGGATCTGCCTCGGCTTCCTCCCCCACAACTTCCACCCGGCGAAGATCTTCATGGGGGACGGCGGTGCGCTCCTGCTCGGCCTGCTGATGGCGGCCTCCACCATGCTGATCGGAGGCCGGACGTCGGGGAACGTGGGAGGGGTCGCCGGGCGCAGCGGTCAGACCTACTTCTTCTTCGCCCCCCTCTTCATCCCCTTCTTCATCCTGGGGGTGCCCATCGTCGACATGGCCTTCGCCTTCGTCCGCCGGACGGCCAACCGGACCGGGTTCTCGACCCCGGACAAGAACCACCTCCACCACCGGCTGCTCCGGCTCGGCCACGGGCACCGGCGGAGCGTGCTGATCCTGTGGGCGTGGACGGTCCTGCTCTCCGGCCTGGTGCTCTTCCCCCTCTACATCTCGAGCGTGAACGCGTTCATCCCGTTCGGGGTGCTGGCCCTCGGCGTCATCCTCTACACGCTCTTCCATCCGTCGATCCGGCGCCACGCGGAGCTCGACGAGCCGCCGGCGGAGCTCGACGGGCCGCCCGCGGGGGAGGGGACCGCCGCGGTCGACGGGGGTCCCGGCGCGCCGTCCGCGGGGGACGCAATGGGCGGGCCGGCGGCCGCCGACGGGGCCGGGGGCGTGCGCGCGGGTACGCCGGCCACCACCGTTTCCGACCTGTGAACAGCCCGTTTCCTGCGTTTTGCCGCCACCGGGTGAATGGTGCGATGATGCGCCACGTGAATTGCAGGCCTCCCGCCCCTCCCGAGGGGTCCACCCCGATGGGTCGCGCCGTGTGCCTGCACCCGTTCGCGACCAGCTCCCGGACGACGCGCCGCTCGTCCGCAGCGTGACCTCGGAACTCCCTCGTGACGCCTCTCGACCCCACATCCCCTGACGCGGCCCGGACCGCACGTGGACCCTCCCGACCCCCGCACCGGTGCCGACGACCCGACGCCGGACGCGCCGCCCGACGGGGCCGGGCACCAGGGGATGACGGCGGGGGCGAGCGCCTTCCTGGGCCTCGGGCTCTCGATCGGGGTGTGCCTGGCCATCACGGTCGGCGGCGGACTGGCGCTCGACGCCTGGCTGCACTCGTCGCCACTGGGCCTGCTGGTCGGGCTCTCGCTCGGCATCGTGCTGGCCGTGGCGATGGTGGTCGCCACCGTGCGCAAGTACCTCTGACGGCCCCGACGCGCCGGCCGGCGGCGGTCCCCCCGGGACGGGCGGCCTAGCCGTGTTCGCCCACTTCGAACTTCCCGACATCGGCGAGGTGTCCCGCCGGACGGTGGCCACCTCGCTCCTGTTCGGCGTGGTGGTCCTGGTGGCGGCGTTCTCCTTCGGCTACCTGTGGGTCGGCGTGGGCGCCTGCATCGGCCTCGCCCTGGGAACGGTCAACTACCGGTTGGTCGGCGTGTCGGTGGACAAGGTGGCCGCCACCGGCACCGACAACCCGAAGCGCCCCCTGGCTGCCAACACGCTCGGCCGGCTGGCCGTCGTCACCGTCATCGCCCTCGGCCTGGCCCTCATCAACAAGGGGCTGGGATTCGGCGTGCTCGGCGGGCTGGCGCTCTTCCAGTTCGTCCTGATCTTCAACATGGCCCGGTCGATGGCGAAGGCCGGCCCGGCGCCCGAGGGCGCGGACGGGGACGAGGACCCGCTCGACGGACCGATCGTCGACTCCAACGTGGTCGACGCCACGGTGGTCGCCGGGCGGCGCACCGTCGCCGGCGCCGTCGAGGGCGGCGTCGTCGACGCCAACGTGGGTGACGTACCGCCCCCCGCCGGCACCGCCGGCGACGACATCCCCGGAGGTGCCTGACCCCATGGGTCCCGGAATCCTGTCCAGCCCCCTGACGGGCATCGACATCTCGGTCGGGGACCGCCTGCAGCGCCACGTGTTCGGCCTGACCATCGACATCGACATCGTGTGGGCCACGTGCATCGCCGGGGCCATCGTGATCACGCTCGGCCTCGTCCTGCGGTCCCGGGCGACGAGCGGCGTGCCCGGCAAGTTCCAGCTCCTGTGGGAGATGGCCGTCGGCGCCGTGCAGACCCAGGTCGACGACTCGATCGGACCCCGGGGCGCCAAGGTCGTCCCGCTGGCCCTGACGCTCTTCGTCTTCATCTTCACCTGCAACCTCTTCGAGGTGCTGAGCATCGGCTCGAAGCTGGAATTCCTGCCCGCCCCGACCAGCGACATCAACCTCCCCCTGGCCATGGCCCTCTACGTCATCGTCATGGTCCACCGGGCCGCCATCAAGAACCGGGGCGCAGGCGGCTACCTCAAGCACTACGCGGCGCAGCCGTTCTCGCCGAAGCTCTTCCCCGTCAACCTGTTCATGAACGTGATCGAGGAACTGGTCAAGCCGGTGACCCTCACGCTCCGTCTCTTCGGCAACCTCTTCGCCGGCGGCCTGATGCTGTCGCTGCTCGCCGCCCTGGTCATCTGGAAGCTCGGCCCGGTCCCGATCGGCGGCATCCTCTCGGTCCCGTTCACCCTCGTGTGGAAGACCTTCGACATGGCCATCGGCGCCATCCAGGCCTTCATCTTCGCCCTGCTCACGATCGTCTACTTCGACACCGCGATGGCCCAGGACGAGGCCCACTGAACCCGAGCGCACGGTTCCCCCACTCCCACTCCCCGTTCACCCACTACTCACCCACTACCCCAACAAAGGAGCAGTTCCCATGGCAGCAAACCCGGTCGACTACACCAGTGCGATCAAGACGGCCGGCGGCCTCATCGGCGCCGGACTCGCCCTCGGCGGCGGTGCCGTCGGCGCGGCCATCGGTGACGGCCTGGCCGGTAGCCAGACGATCGCCGGCGTGGCCCGCAACCCCGAGGCCCAGGGTCGCCTGACCACGCTGATGTTCCTCACCGTCGGCCTCGCCGAGGCGGCCTACTTCATCAACCTGGTCTTCGCCGCCCTCTTCATCTTCTCGCTGGGCAAGTAGTCCCGCCGACCGGGCGACCGCCCGCCGGCCCCCGGGCCGGGCAGTGGCCACCCGGTGCCCCGACCGTCTGACCAAGGATGACGACCATGCCAATCGCCAGTAACTTCCTCGTCCCGAACGGGACGTTCATCGTGGTCCTGTTCGCGTTCGTCCTCGTGCTGGCCGTGATCGGCCGGTACGTGCTGCCGCCGCTGAACAAGGTCCTCACCGAGCGCCAGGAGCAGATCCGCGGCGAGCTCGAGGCCGCCGACAAGGCGAAGGCCGACGCCGAGGAGGCCGACGCCGAGCGCCGGTCCGTCCTCGAGCAGGCGCGGGCCCAGGCGCGCGACATCGTCTCCCAGGCCCAGGCCACGGCCGACCAGATCGTGGTCAACGCCACCGCCGAGGGCCAGGCCGTCCACGACCGCATCGTGTCCTCGGCCGAGGCCGAGGTCGTCGTCGCCCGTCAGGCCGCCGTCGAGGAGGTGACGACCCGGGTGGGCGAGATCGTCCTGGCCGCAGCCGAGCGGGTGGTCGGCCGCGAGATCCGGGCCGCCGACCACCAGGACCTCATCGACGAGGCCATCGCCGCCGTGCGCGCCGAGAGCACCGGGACCGCGGCCGCCGCCGGGGGCGCCCGGTGAACCCTGCCCTCCAGGGCTACCTGGCCGCCATGGAGGAGTCGCTGGCCGCCGACGGCGGCCTGGCCGACGCCGGCGCCCAGCTGCACGCCGTCGCCGATCTCGTCGAGGGCAACAACGCCCTCCTCCTGGCCGTCAACGACGGCTCGGTCCCCGTGCCCTCGCGCCGCGCCGTGCTGGACGCGCTCCTGACCGGCAGGGCCCGTCCCGAGGTCGTCCGGCTGGTCCACCAGGCCGTCAGCGTCGTACCCGCCGGCGAGGTCGTCTCGTCGTTCCGGTGGATGGGGAGCCGGCTGGAGCAGGTCGCCGCCCGACCGCCCGCCACGGCCGCCGAGCCCTTCGACGAGGACGTGCTCGGACGCCTGGGCTCGCGCAACCGGGTGTCGGGCTACGCCGCCGCCGTGTTCGAGTCGCTGACCACCGCCGACCTCGAGGAGATCGAGGACCAGCTCTTCCGCTTCGCCCGCACGGTGGAGGCGGACCGCACCCTCCGCCGCGCCCTGGGCGACCGCGACCTGCCCGTGGCCGTCCGCCAGGCGGTGATCGGGTCCCTGCTGGAGGGCAAGGCCCTCGCCGCCACCGTGCGCCTGGCCCGGTACGCGGCCCGGGGCGGCCGGGCGCGCGACATCGTCGCCACCCTCGACACGCTGGTCGACGACGCCGCCCGGGCCCGTGGCTGGCGGGTGGCCAAGGTGCAGGCCGCCTCGGCGGTCGACGAGGCCCAGCAGCACGACCTCGGCGAGGCGCTCGCCGTGCTCACCGGCAACCCGGTCGACCTCCAGGTGACGGTCGAGCCGTCGCTGCTGGGCGGTGTGGTCGTCCAGGTCGGCGACCTGCTGGTGGACTCCAGCACCCGCCACCGGCTCGACGAGCTGAAGGAACACCTCCTCGCCTCCGAAGAGGCCTACCGGATTCCAGGAACCCCGACACGAAGGGAAGCAACCGATGGCTGAACTGACCATCAACGCCGACGAGATCACCGCTGCGCTCAAGCAGTACGTCGACGACTACCGGCCGGAGGTGGGGACCGAGCAGGTCGGCCGCATCGTCGAGGTGGGCGACGGCATCGCCCGGGTCACCGGCCTGCCCGGCTGCGCGGTCAACGAGATCCTGGAGTTCGCGGACGGGACCGAGGGCCTCGCCCTCAACCTCGACGAGGAGACCATCGGCGCCGTCATCCTGGGCGAGGACACCGGCCTCGAGGAGGAGCAGCTGGTCAAGGCGACCGGCCGCATCCTGTCGGTCCGGGTGGGCGACGCCCTGCTCGGCCGGGTGGTCAACGCGCTGGGCGAGCCCCTCGACGGCAAGGGACCCATCGCCACCACCGAGACGCGCCGCCTCGAGGTCCAGGCACCCGGCATCGTGAAGCGCCAGCCGGTGAGCGAGCCGCTGCAGACGGGCATCAAGGCCATCGACGCCATGACCCCGATCGGCCGCGGTCAGCGCGAGCTCATCATCGGCGACCGCAAGACGGGCAAGACGACCGTCGCCATCGACACCATCCTCAACCAGAAGGGCCTGGGGGTGAAGTGCATCTACGTCGCCATCGGCCAGAAGGAGTCCTCGGTCGCCCAGACCGTCGCCACCCTCGAGCGGTACGGCGCCCTGGAGTACACCGTCGTGGTGCTGGCCGGTGCCGCCGACCCCGCCCCCTTCAAGTACCTCGCCCCCTACGCCGGATGCGCCATGGGCCAGCACTGGATGGACTCGGGCGAGCACGCCCTCATCGTCTACGACGACCTGTCCAAGCAGGCCGAGGCCTACCGCCAGCTGTCGCTGCTGCTGCGCCGCCCCCCGGGCCGCGAGGCCTACCCGGGGGACGTCTTCTACCTGCACAGCCGGCTCCTCGAGCGCGCCGCCAAGCTGTCCGACGAGGCCGGCGGCGGCTCGCTCACCGCGCTCCCGATCATCGAGACCAAGGCCGGCGACGTCTCGGCCTACATCCCGACCAACGTGATCTCGATCACCGACGGCCAGGTGTTCCTCGAGTCCGAGCTCTTCTACGCCGGCGTCCGACCCGCCATCAACGTGGGCATCTCGGTTAGCCGGGTCGGGAGCTCGGCGCAGATCAAGGCCATGAAGGCGGTGTCGGGCACCTTGAAGCTCGACCTGGCCCAGTTCCGCGAGCTCGAGGCCTTCGCCACGTTCGGCTCGGAGCTCGACAAGGTCTCCCAGGCCCAGCTCGACCGCGGCTACCGGCTCACCGAGCTCCTCAAGCAGGGCCTCAACCAGCCGGTCCCGGTGGAGGAGCAGGTGCTGGTGATCTACGCCGGCTCGGAGGGCTACGTGGACGACGTCCCCGTCGCCGACGTGCAGCGCTTCGAGACCGAGGTCCGCGCCTACTTCCGGGCCAACCACGCCGACCTCCTCGACGGCATCCGCACGACGGGCAAGCTGCCCGAGGGCGACGCCCTGGCGGACGCCCTGCGGCGCTTCACCGAGGTGTTCGACAGCGGGAAGGGCGACTGACCCGTGGCAGGTGGCCAGGAGCGCATCCTCCGTCGACGGATCCGGAGCATCCGGTCGACGCAGAAGATCACCAAGGCGATGGAGCTGATCGCCGCGTCGCAGATCGTGCGCGCCCAGGGACGCATCGCCGCCGCCCGTCCCTACCAGGAGGGGATGGCCCGCGTCGTGCTCGAGACCGCCCTCGGCGACCCGGCGGCCGCCGGGCGCCTGCTCGGCACCCCCGAGCACGTCGAGCGGGTCCTCGTCCTCAGCATCGTGGCCGACCGCGGCCTGTGCGGCGGCTACAACTCCTCGGTGTTCCGGACGACCGAGCGCCTGCTCGCCGCCCAGGAAGCGGACGGGGTGGCCACCCGTCTGGTGACCGTGGGCAAGAAGGCCCAGGGCTACTTCCGGTTCCGGGGCCAGGCCGTCGAGCGGTCGTTCCTCGGGATGAGCGAGCGCCCGAGCTTCGCCGACGCCCGTGACGTGGCCGCCGCCGCCGTCGGGCCGTTCGTCGCCGGCGAGGTCGACCAGGTCGTGATCGTCTCGACCCGGTTCGTGAGCGCCGGCTCCCAGCAGGTGGAGGTGCGCCAGCTCCTCCCCCTCGTCGACCCCCGCGACGACGAGCAGCGGGCCGGCCACGAGCACGAGGTCGGCGAGTCCCGCAACATCGCCCCCCACGAGGTGGACGTCCGCCAGGGCTACACCGAGTTCGAGCCCGACGCCGCCCTGCTCCTCACCGACCTGGCCCCCCGGGCCGCCGAGACGCAGATCTTCGCCGCACTGCTCGAGGCGTCGGCCTCGGAGCTGACGGCCCGCCAGCGGGCGATGGCGGCCGCCACCGACAACGCCGGCGAGCTGATCAAGAAGTACTCGCGCATCATGAACCGCGCCCGCCAGGACACGATCACCACCGAGATCATGGAGATCGTCGGTGGCGCCGAGGCACTGCGGGCCGGCACCGAGGACGACGAGGGCGGCCTCGTGATCGAGACGAGGGTCTGATCCGTGCCCGACCGCCCCGACGACACCGCCCCGCCCACCGTACGACGCACCGCCGCCGTGACCGACACCGCAGCATCTGACGACATCAAGGGAGCCCGACGCTCATGACCACCACCGCCCCCCAGCCCACCGAGTCCGCGACCCTGGCCCCCGGCCGCGTCGTCGCCATCGCCGGGCCCGTCATCGACGTGGAGTTCCCACCCCACGCCCTCCCCGAGATCAACGGGGCCGTCGAGGTCGACGTGGTCCTCGAGGGCGGTACCCAGACCATCACCGCCGAGGTGGCACAGCAGATCGGCGACGGCCGGGTGCGGTGCATCTGCCTGAAGGCGACGGACGGGCTCACCCGCGGCGCCGAGGTGCGCAACCTCGGGCACGGCCTGCAGGTGCCGGTGGGGGACGCCGTCCTCGGCCACGTGTTCAACGTGCTGGGCGAGCCCCTCGACACGGCCGACATCGGGTCCGTCGAGGACCACTGGGACATCCACCGTCCCGCCCCGGACTTCGACACCCTCGAGCCCCGCGCCCTCATGTTCGAGACCGGCATCAAGGTGATCGACCTGCTCGAGCCCTACGTGCAGGGCGGCAAGATCGGCCTGTTCGGCGGCGCCGGCGTGGGCAAGACCGTGCTCATCCAGGAGATGATCAACCGGGTGGCCATCAACCACGGCGGTGTGTCGGTCTTCGCCGGCGTGGGGGAGCGGACCCGCGAGGGCACCGACCTCTGGCTGGAGATGCAGGAGTCGGGCGTCATCGAGAAGGCCGCCCTGGTCTACGGCCAGATGGACGAGCCCCCGGGGGTCCGCCTGCGGGTGGCGCTCGCCGCGCTCACGATGGCCGAGTACTTCCGCGACGTCAAGAACCAGGACGTGCTGCTGTTCGTCGACAACATCTTCCGGTTCGTCCAGGCCGGCTCCGAGGTCTCGACCCTGCTCGGCCGCATGCCGTCGGCCGTGGGCTACCAGCCCACCCTGGCCGACGAGATGGGCCAGCTCCAGGAGCGGATCACCTCCACCCGGGGCCGGTCGATCACCTCCCTGCAGGCCGTCTACGTCCCGGCCGACGACTACACCGACCCGGCGCCGTTCACCACCTTCACCCACCTCGACGCCACCACCGAGCTGTCCCGCGACATCGCCTCGCTGGGCATCTACCCGGCCGTGGACCCGCTGTCGTCGACGTCCAACATCCTGGCCCCCGAGATCGTGGGCGAGCGCCACTACGCCGTCGCCCGCCGGGTCCAGGGCGTGCTCCAGCGGTACAAGGAGCTCCAGGACATCATCGCCATCCTCGGCCTCGACGAGCTGTCCGAGGAGGACCGGGTGACCGTGGCCCGGGCCCGCAAGGTCCAGCGCTTCCTGTCCCAGCCGTTCAACGTGGGCGAGGTGTTCACCGGCCTGAAGGGCGTGACCGTGCCCGTCGAGGAGACCGTCGAGTCCTTCGAGGCACTGGTGAACGGGGACCTCGACGACGTGCCCGAGCAGGCGTTCTTCAACGTCGGCGGAGCCGAGTCGGTGCTGGCCAAGGCGCACGACCTCGCCAACGGCTGATCGGGCGTCGGGTCCATGGCAGACGACGCGCAGTTCCAGATCAACCTCGTCACCCCGGAGCGGATCCTGCTCACCGGGATGGCCACCGAGGTGATGCTCCGCACCGGCGAGGGGGACGCCACCTTCCTGGCCGGCCACACGCCCCTCGTGGGATCGGTGGCGCCCGGCGTGGTCCGGATCGTGCGGGCCGACGGCGAGGTGGTCCGGGTCGCGGTCCACGGTGGCTTCACCCAGGTCGAACAGAACGTGACGGTCGATCCCGACGACCCCGAGTCGCCCGCCACCTCGCGGGTGACGGTGCTCGTCGGCGTGGCCGAGCTGGCCACCGAGATCGACGCCGACCGGGCCCGGGTGGCGCTGGAGGCCGCCGAGGCCCGGGTGGCCGAGCTCGGCGGCACGGCCAAGGCTCCCGCCGAGGGCGAGGAGGCCGATCCCGAGCTGGTGGAGGCCGAGGCGGCCGTGGTGCGGGCCCAGGTGCGCCTCGAGGCGGTCGAGGCCGCCGGCGCCGCCGCCTGAGTCCGGATCGGGAGTCCGGGGCGTGCCGCCCGGCGCGGGGGCGTGGTCCCCGGGGACGTGCGACCGGCGGTGTAGAACCGTGTGATGGATCGGCGGTCCGGGCACGGCGGAATCGGGAGGCGTGCCGCCTCCGCAAGCGCGGTGGGCTGCCTCTGCCTGCTCCTCGGCGTCGCCGCCGCCGGCTGTGGTACGTCGGCGTCCCCGGCCACCTCGACCGCACCCGGTGTCGACGCCAGCCCCCTGACCCGCATCCGTGCGTCGGTGGGCGTGACCGAGGCGGCGGGGACGGCACACTTCGTGACCGCCAGCACCGTTCAGCAGGCCGCCGGGTCGACCCCGGCCGGGGTCCTGCGGACCGCCGGGACCGGTGACGTCCGCTTCGCCGGTCCGGACATCGAGACGGAGACCTCCGCGGTCCCCCCGACCAGTCCCCCGATACCGTCCACGAGGGTCCTCCGGATCGGCGACACCGTCTACGTGAACACGCCCCCGGCGACCGGTGGACGCACTCGAACGTCCTGGCCGGCAACGTCAACTACCTGGGAGCGGTGACCCCGTCCTCGCTGGCCGACGCGAACGGGCCGGTGACCGTGGTCGGGACGTCGACGGTCGACGGACGGCCGGCGGTGGAGTACGGGGTGCCCACGCCCGGCGGGACCTCGAGTCGGTCGGCAGCCGGTCACGTCCAGGAGCACGTCACGGTCGCCCCGTTCGTGGCCCACGTCTGGCTGGACGGCACCGGCCGTATCGTGCGGACGTCGGCGTCGATCGCCTCCACGGTCACCCCGGCGGCCGGCGCCTCGGTGGCCGGCGGAGCGCCGAGCAGCTACACGTCGACGCTGACGGTCACGCTGTCGGGCTTCGGCGAACCGGTGCATCTCTCCCGGCCGCCCGCATCCGGAACGGGGTGACCGCCGCGGTCGACCCCGGTCGACCGTCGCACCGTCGATCCGGTGCCGACACCCGGTGCCGGCGGACCGGGCCGGCCCGGCGGGAATCGGTGACGCTGCTACGCTCGCCCTGCCCTGCGGCCGCCCCGGCCGGCCGGGCCCGCCCACCGCACACCGCCGACCGACCAGACCGGCGCCGACGAACAGGACGTCCCCGATGATCCGACTCAGCGTCTTCTACCCGACCACCGAAGGGGCCACCTTCGACCACGACTACTACCGGGACACGCACGTCCCGATGGCGCTGGCGGCCTGGGGACTCGACGAGGCGGAGATCGACCGCGGGATCGACGGGCCCTACGTGGCCGCCGTGCACCTGAAGTTCGCGTCGGTCGACGCCATGGGGGCGGCCCTGGCCGACCCGCGCACGGGCGAGGTGATGGCGGACGTGGCCAACTTCACCACCATCACCCCCGTGCTGCAGACCAGCGAGACCGCCTGACGGGACCGGACTGGACCGGACCGGACCCCGGGCGTCAGGTCGGCTCAGCAGAACTCGATGGCGCTGTACTCCGACAGCTTGTGCAGCGGGTGGCGGGCGTCGATGAGGCGCACGGTGCCCGACTTCGACCGCATGACGAGTGACTGGGTGTTGGCCCCGAACTCGTCGTAGCGGACGCCCTGGAGGAGCTCGCCGTCGGTGATGCCGGTGGCGGCGAAGAAGCAGTTGTCGCCCTTCACGAGGTCGTCCGTCGTGAGCACGGCGTCGAGGTCGTAGCCGAGGTCGAGCGCGACGGCCCGCTCGCCCTCGTCGCGGGGGTACAGCCGCCCCTGGATCTCGCCGCCCATCGACTTGAGGGCGGCGGCGGCCAGCACGCCCTCGGGCGTGCCGCCCACCCCGACCAGGAGGTCCACCCCGGTGTCGGGCCACGAGGTGGCGATGGCGCCGGCCACGTCGCCGTCGGTGATGAGCCGGATCCGGGCTCCGGTGCTGCGCACCTCGGCGATGAGGTCCTCGTGGCGGGGCCGGTCGAGGATGACCACGGTCAGGTCGCGGACCGAGGTGCCCTTGGCCTTGGCCACCGCGTCCAGGTTGTCCTGGATCGGCCGGGTGATGTCGATGGCCCCGACGGCCCGGGGGCCGACGGCCAGCTTCTCCATGTAGACGCAGGGCCCCGGGTCGAACATGGTGCCCTGCTCGGACACGGCGATCACCGCCAGCGCCCCGCCCCGGCCGAGCGCCGTCGACGTGGTGCCGTCGATGGGGTCGACGGCGATGTCGGCCTTCGGGGGCGTCCCGTCCCCGATCCGCTCGCCGTTGAACAGCATCGGGGCCTCGTCCTTCTCCCCCTCGCCGATGACCACGACGCCGTCCATGGCGATCGAGGACAGGACGATGCGCATGGCGTTGACGGCGGCGCCGTCGGCGCCGTTCTTGTCCCCCCGGCCCATCCACCGGGAGGCCGCCAGGGCCGACGCCTCGGTGACCCGGACGAGTTCCATGGCGAGGTTGCGGTCAGGTGCCTGAGGGGTGGCGCTCACGGCCCCCGACGATAGTGGCTCGCGCCCCGTGGAGCCGTCGTCGCGGCCCTCCCGGCCCACGCCCGGTCCGAAATCCTCCCTATGCTGGTCCCATGGGTGACGTGCCGGCCGCTGCCGGATTCGAGGCGTGGCGGGCCGCCTACGACGAGGCGGAGCTGCGCGACGCCGACTTCGAGACGATGTCCGGCGTGCCGCTCGAACCGGTCTACGGTCCCGACGGCGAGCCGCCCGACTCGGTGGGGTGGCCGGGCCGGTTCCCCTACACCCGGGGCCCCTACGCCTCGATGTACCGCTCGAAGCTGTGGACGATGCGGATGTTCGCCGGATTCGGTACGGCGGACGACACCAACCTGCGGTTCCGCGACCTGCTGGCGGCCGGGGGCGACGGGCTCTCGGTGGCCTACGACCTGCCGACGCTGATGGGCCGGGACTCCGACGACCCGATGTGCGAGGGGGAGGTGGGACGGTGCGGTGTGGCCGTCGACACCCTGGCCGACACCGAGGACCTGTTCGCCGGCATCGACCTGGGCGCGACCACCACCTCGATGACCATCAACTCGCCGGCGCCGATCTGCTTCGCCATGTACGTGGCGGCGGCGGAGGCGGCCGGCACCGACCGCCGGGACCTGGGCGGGACGCTGCAGAACGACGTGCTGAAGGAGTACCAGGCGCAGAAGGAGTACGTCTTCCCGCCCCGGCCGTCGCTGCGCCTGGTCACCGACGTCATCCGCTACACGGCCGCCGAGATGCCCCGGTTCCACCCGGTGTCGGTCTCCGGCTACCACATCCGCGAAGCGGGCTCGACGGCCGCCGACGAGCTGGCCTTCACCCTGGCCAACGGGTTCGCCTACGTCGAGGCGGCCCGTGCCGCCGGCCTGACCGTCGACGAGTTCGCACCCCGGCTCTCGTTCTTCTTCAACGCCCACATCGACTTCTTCGAGGAGATCGCCAAGTACCGCGCCGCCCGGCGCATCTGGGCCCGGTGGCTGCGCGACCGGTACGGGGCCACGGACCCCCGGTCGATGACGCTGCGCTTCCACACCCAGACGGCGGGCGTGTCGCTGACCGCGCAGCAGCCGGAGCTCAACATCGTGCGCACCGCCATCGAGGCGCTGGCCGGGGTCCTGGGCGGTACCCAGAGCCTGCACACCAACTCGATGGACGAGGTGCTCGCCCTGCCCACCGACAAGGCGGCGCGGATCGCCCTGCGCACCCAGCAGGTCCTCGCCTCCGAGACCGGCGTGGCCTCGGTGGCGGACCCGCTGGGCGGATCGTGGTTCGTCGAGTCGCTGACCGACGAGCTGGAGGCGCGGGCCGAGGCCGTCTTCGCCCACCTCGACGAGCTGGGGAGCGGCTCGCTGCTCGACGGCGTCGTGGCCGGCATCGAGTCCAACTGGTTCCAGGGCGAGATCGCGGACGCCGCCTACCGCTTCCAGCGCCGGGTGTCGGCCGACCGGAGGGTCGTGGTCGGGGTGAACGGGTTCACGGGCGGCAACGAGGACGACCCGCTGCCGATCCTGTCCATCGGACCCGAGGTGGAGGAGGCCCAGCGCAAGCGCCTGGCCGACGTCCGGCTGGCCCGCTCGGACGCGGCCGTGGCCGGGTCGCTGGCCCGCCTGGCGGACGACGCCGCCCATGCCGAACGGAACCTGATGCCGGCCATCTTCGACGCCGTGCGTGCCTACGCCACGGTGGGGGAGATGATGACCACCCTGGCCGGCGTCTTCGGTCGGTGGGAGGAGACGGCGGTCATCTGAGCCGTCACCAGGGGCTCCCCCGCGGGGCCGCCGGGTCGTCGGTCGCGGGTCCGGCCAGCGGCCATACTGGTCCGGTGGATCGCGTCCTCGTCTCCCCCAGCGGACCGCTGTCGGGGTCCGTCCGGGCCGGCGGGGCCAAGAACTCGGTCCTCAAGCTCATGGCCGCCTGCCTCCTGGCGGAGGGGCGCCACGTGCTCACCAACGTGCCCCGGATCTCCGACGTCGACATCATGGCGGAGGTGCTCGAGGCCATGGGCGCCTCCGTCGCCCGGGGCGACCGGCCCGACGAGCTGGTCGTCACGACCCCGGCCGACCTCGTCCCCGAGGCCCCCTACGAACTGGTGGAGAAGATGCGGGCCTCGGTGGTCGTGCTCGGGCCGCTCCTCGCCCGGTGCGGCTGGGCGCGGGTGGCGATGCCCGGCGGCGACGACTTCGGCCCCCGCCCCATCGACATGCACCTGCGGGCCCTCGAGTCCCTGGGGGTAACGTTCGCGTCGTCCCACGGCGACGTGGAGGGCCGGGTCGACTCGACGGTGGCCGGCGAGCCGCGCCTCGTCGGCAACCGGGTCGTCCTCGAGTACCCGAGCCACACCGGCACCGACAACGTGCTGATGGCCGCCGTGCTGGCCAAGGGGACCACCGTCATCGAGAACGCCGCCCGCGAACCCGAGGTGACCGACCTCGCCGAGTTCCTCAACGCCATGGGGGCGCGGGTCACCGGTGCGGGCACCTCGCGCATCGAGGTCGAGGGCGTGGACCGCCTGGGGCCGGCCACCCACACGGTCATCCCCGACCGGCTGGTCGTGGCCACCTTCCTGGTGGCGGCCGGGCTCACCGGCGGCGAGGTCACCGTCGAGGACGGCCGCCCCGAGCACATGGACATGCTCGTGCGGAAGCTCGCCGCCACCGGCATGGAGGTCACCCTCGGGCCCGACGGGCTGCGGGCGTCGGCCGCCGGGGCCGGTCGCCTGCACTCCACCGACGTGGCCACCCTTCCCTATCCGGGATTCGCCACCGACTACAAGCCGCTGTTCGTCACGCTGCTGACGGTGACCGAGGGCGTCGGCATCGTCACCGAGAACCTCTTCTTCGGCCGGTTCCGGTACGTGGAGGAGCTGCGGCGCATGGGCGCCGACATCCGGACCCAGGGCCACCATGCCGTCGTGCGGGGCGTGGGGCGCCTGTCGGGGGCGAAGGTGCGCGCCTTCGACGTGCGTGCCGGCGCCGCCCTGGTGCTCGCCGGCCTGGTGGCCGACGGCGAGACCGTGATCAGCGACGCACACCACATCGATCGCGGCTACGAGGACCTCGACGGCAAGCTCGTGTCGCTGGGGGCGAAGGTCCTCCGGGCCTGACGGCCCCGGCCCGCCCCGGATACGCTCCTTCCTCCATGGCCGTCTCCCGCACCAGCGATCCCGCAGCCCTGTTCGACGCGGCCCGGTCCGGGGACCAGGTCGCCCTGCCCCGCCTCCTCTCGCTGGTCGAGCGGGGCGGGGACGGGGCGAGGGCCGTGGCCGAGATCGCCTACCGGTCGCCCCGGCAGGCCTACACCGTCGGGATCACGGGCGCCCCGGGGGCCGGGAAGTCGACCCTCACCGACCAGCTCATCGACCGGGCCCGGCAGCGGGGGCTCGACGGGAGCGACCAGGTGGCCGTGCTGGCCGTCGACCCGTCGTCGCCGTTCTCGGGAGGGGCCATCCTGGGCGACCGGGTGCGGATGCAGAACCACGCCCTCGACGACAAGGTCTTCATCCGCTCGATGGCCACCCGCGGCCACCTCGGCGGTCTGGCCGTGGCCGTCCCCGACGCCGTCCGGGTCCTGTCCGCGGTCGGCATGCCCGTCGTCCTGGTCGAGACGGTCGGCGTGGGCCAGCAGGAGGTGTCCGTCGCCGCCGCCACCGACACCACGATCGTGGTGGTCAACCCGGGCTGGGGCGACGCCATCCAGGCCAACAAGGCGGGCCTGCTCGAGATCGCCGACCTGTTCGTGATCAACAAGGCGGACCGGCCCGGCGCCCGCGAGACCCGGCGCGACCTCGAGCTGATGCTCGACCTCACCCAGTTGGGCGACTGGCGGCCCCCGATCGTCGACACGGTGGCGTCGTCGGGCCAGGGCGTCGACGACCTGTGGACGGCGATCTGCGACCACCGCGCCCACCTCGTGGCCACCGGCGAACTCGGGCGGTTCCGGCGGGAGCGCCTGGCCCGCGAGTTCCACCAGATCCTGCTGGCCCGGGTCGAGCACGAGCTCGACGCCCTGCTGGCGGCCGACCGGTTCGCGGGCGTGGTGGCCGACATGGAGTCGGGCACCCTCGACCCCTACGAGGCGGCCGACCGGCTCCTGGCCGGGCTCCTCCCCGGGTGAGGACGGGACGGATCCTCCGATCCCGGGCACCTGCGGGAGTGCACGACCGCATGCGCGCTCCGATCGCCGTGCACCGCAGGGAACCGCATGGTCCACGGCGAGACTGAATTTCGCCACCGGCCCCTCCCGCTCCCCACCACCGCCACCTCCCGTTCCGCCGGACGCCCCGACGGGCCGGCGCCCGACCCCGGATCCCGCCCCGGATCCCGGCCGGGAGCGCGGTCCGGAGCGCGCCCGGGCGTCGGATAGCGTGCGCTCGTGACCGTCGTCCCGCCCCCGCTGTCCGGCCCGCTGCCGCCGGTGTCCGAGGACCCGCTGTGGTTCCAGCGGGCCGTGTTCTACGAGGTCTTCATCCGCGGGTTCTTCGACGGCAACAACGACGGGGTGGGGGACATCCCCGGCCTGATCTCCAAGCTCGACTACCTCCAGTGGCTCGGCGTCGACTGCCTGTGGCTGCTGCCGTTCTACCCGTCGCCGCTGCGCGACGGCGGCTACGACATCAGCGACTACGTGTCGGTGCACCCCGAGTCGGGCACGGTCGACGACATCCGCACCCTCCTGGCCGAGGCGCACGACCGGGGCATCCGGGTGATCGCCGACCTGGTCATCAACCACACGTCGGACGAGCACCCGTGGTTCGTCGAGTCGCGCCAGAGCCGCGACAATCCCAAGGCCGACTGGTACGTGTGGAACGACGACGACCAGCGGTGGCCCGAGGCCCGCGTCGTGTTCATCGACATCGAGCGGTCGAACTGGGCCTTCGACCCCGTGCGCGAGCAGTACTACTGGCACCGCTTCTACGCCCACCAGCCCGACCTCAACTACGACAACCCCGAGGTGGTGGAGGCCATGCTCGAGGTCGTGCGGTTCTGGCTCGACCTGGGCCTCGACGGCTTCCGCCTCGACGCCGTGCCGTACCTGTTCCAGCGCGACGGGACCGACGGCGAGAACCTCCCGGAGACGCACGCCTTCATCAAGCGGGTGCGGGCCGAGCTGGACGCCCACTACCCGGGCCGGATCCTGCTGGCGGAGGCCAACGGCTGGCCGACCGACGTCGCCGACTACTTCGGTGACGACGACGAGTGCCACCTGTGCTTCAACTTCCCGCTCATGCCCCGGCTGTTCCTGGGCGTCCGGCGCGAACAGGCATACCCGATCACCGAGATCCTCTCCCAGACCCCCGACGCCCCGACGGGCGCGCAGTGGGCGATCTTCCTGCGCAACCACGACGAGCTGACCCTCGAGATGGTGACCGAGGAGGAGCGCGACTTCCTCTTTTCCGAGTACGCCAAGGACCCGCGGATGAAGCGTCACATGGGGATCGGCCGCCGCCTGGCCCCGCTGCTGGACCGGGACCGCCGGCTGATGGAGCTGCTGTACTCCATCCTGTTCACCCTGCGGGGGAGCCCGGTCCTCTACTACGGGGACGAGATCCAGATGGGGGACAACCTCTACCTGGGCGACCGGGACTCGGTGCGGACGCCCATGCAGTGGTCGCCCGACCGCAACGGCGGATTCAGCCGGGCCGACTTCGCCCAGCTCTACCTGCCGCCGCTGATGGACCCGATCTACGGATTCGCCGCGGTCAACGTCGAGGCCCAGCAGCGCAACCCGAGCTCGTTCCTGCACTGGATGAAGCGCATGCTCGCCGTGCGCCGCCAGTTCCCGGTGTTCGGGACCGGGACGGTCCAGGTCGTCCCCTCCGCCAATCCCTCGGTGCTGGCCTTCGTGCGGGCCGACCGGCGGTCGCCGGAGTCCGACCGCGAGGTGAACCACCCGGTGCTGTGCGTCCACAACCTCAGCCGCACCGCGCAGCCCGCCGACCTCGACGTGGCCGAGTGGGCCGGCCGCCAGCCGGTCGAGCTGCTCGGCCGGGTGGCGTTCCCCCTGGTCGGTACCGACGCCTACCCGGTGACCCTCGGGCCGTACGGCTCACTCAGCTTCGAACTCGTCTGACGGCCGCGCCGGGCGACGGCGGTCAGACGACGTCGGCCACGCGTTCGGGTGCGGCTAGCTCCTCGGCGGCCTGCTCGGGGTTCACGATGTTGATCAGCACGCCGGTCCCGAGCTCGAAGCCGGCGACCGTGGTGAGCTTCGGCACCACGTGCACGTGCCAGTGGTACGGCTCGGGCGCCCGGTACGGAGCGGAGTGGAAGACGAGGTTGTAGGCGATGTCGCCCAGCGTGTCGCGCAGCCGGCCGAGGGCGATCTTGAGGGCGCGACCCACGGCCAGGAGGTCGGTGGTCGGGCTGTGGTGCAGGTGGGGGCCGTGCGCCCGGGGGATCACCAGCATCTCGTAGGGGGACCCGCTCCAGAAGGGGCAGACCACCAGGACCTGCTCGTCGGAGTAGACGACTCGGTAGCCCACGTTCTCCTCGGCGTCCACCGTGGTGCACAGCAGGCACCGCCCGGCGAACCGGGCGAAGCCGGCCTGCTCCTCCACCAGCTCGCGGGGGACGAAGGACATCCCGAGCAGCTGCCCGTGCGGGTGCTCGAGCGAGGCGCCCGCCTCGCGTCCGGCGTTCACGATGGCCTGGCTGTAGCGGAGACCGGGGATCGAGGCGTGCTGGCCGATCCGGTCGCTGATGGCCCGCATCACGGCGCCGGTCTGGTCGTCGCTCAGCATCGACCAGGAGTCCTGGTGGCTGGGGGAGAGGATCAGGACCTCGTGGATCCCGCCGGCCGTGGCCTGGGTGAAGACCGGGCCCCGGTTGGTGACCACGAAGGGTGCGTCGCCCTCGAAGGCGGGGTAGCGGTTCGGCACCACCCGGACCTGCCAGGCACCGTCAGGTCCGAGCGTCTCGAGCGTCGGGGCGCCGGTCTCCTCGTTGCCCGGACAGAAGGGACACGGCTTCGACGTGTCGGCCTGGATCGAGGCCATGCGGGGGGTGAAGGCCCGGGGCCGGTTGGCGCGGTCGGTGCTGACCACGACCCAGCGCCCGGTGAGGGGATCGAGTCGGAGTTGGTTCATCGGCAGGGAGGCTCGCTCCTCAGCGGTCGTCGGTCGGTTCTCCACACCTGGCTGCCACCTCGGTATCCCTCGTCGATGCCCGTGCCGGGCCTGCGCGATCGGAGCGAACGTGGACCCGGTCCCAACCTAGCAATTCCCTGGCACGGGTAGGCGCAGGGTCGTGTCGGGGACCGCCCGCGGGATGCGGGCACGGGTGCGGTGCACCGGACCCCGGGTGCCGACGGTGACACAATCGCGGCGTGCCCACCGTCGCCCTCCCGCTGCACGCGCCGGTGGCGACGGCGTCCACGACGTCACCCGGCTACGACCTCGTCCTGCTGGCCCACGTCCTGGCGGCCGTCGTCGGCCTCGTGGCCATCGGGGTCGCGGCCGGCTCGGCGCTGGCGCTACGGGGTGTCCTCGCCCGGGGTGCCCCGGTGCCCGACGCACTGGCCCGCTACTACCGTCCCGGGGTCAACTGGGCCGGGCGGGTCCTGTTCCTCGTGCCGGTGTTCGGGGTGGCCCTGCTGGCGATGAGCGGTGGCACGTGGGACTTCGGCGATACCTGGGTGTCGCTGGGCATGGCGGGCTGGGCGCTCGCCGCCGTCGCCGCCGAGTCCGTCCTGTGGCCAGCGGAGCGGCGCCTCCAGGAGGTGGTGGCGGCGGTCGTGGCCGGGGACGGTTCCGCGCCACCCGATCCCGGCGCGGCGGCCCGCTGCAGCCGGACCGCCGCGGTCGGCCTCGGGCTGGTCGTCGTCCTGGTGCTGGTGGGGGTGCTGATGGTGGCCAAGCCCTGACGGCTCGTCCGGCGGCGCCCGGTCAGGCGGTGGCCGGCGGGGCCGTGGGGGTGAACCTGCACGGCAGGTGGTTGATGCCGTTGACGAAGCGGGACACCGTCTGCACCGGTTCGCCGGACGCGACGATGTCCGGCAGGCGCACGAGCAGCTGGCGCATCATCACGTCGATCTCCCGACGGGCGAGGTGGGCTCCCAGGCAGAAGTGGGGACCGGCGGCGCCGAAGCCGACATGGGGGTTGGGGGACCGGCGCACGTCGAACGTGTACGGGTCCTCGAACACGTCCTCGTCGCGGTTGGCCGAGCCGTAGAAGAGGAGGACCTTGTCGCCGGGGTGCAGCACCTCGCCCGACAGGACCGTCTCCTCGGTGACGGTGCGGCGCATCCAGTGGACCGGGCTCGCCCACCGCACGATCTCGTCGACGCCGGTGGCGGCCACCGCCACCGGGTCGGCCTGCCAGACGGCGCGCTGTCCGGGGTGCTCGGTCAGTGCGAGCAGGCCGTGGGAGATGGAGTTCCGGGTCGTCTCGTTCCCGGCCGTCAGCAGCAGGATGAAGAACGAGGCCACCTCGGCGGGCGTGAGCGCCTCCCCGTCGATGTTGGTGGTGAGGAGGGCCGTCGTGAGGTCGTCGGCCGGGTGCTCCCGGCGGTGGGCGCTGAGCTCCGTCAGCAGGTCGACCATCTCGAAGCCGGCGGCCATCATCGCCTCGAGCGGTTCGTCGCCCGGTGCGAGGAACTCCGCGTCGCTGGACGAGGCGAAGATGTTCGAACAGCGGAGCACGGTGGCGTGCTCCGAGGCCGGGAGCCCCATCATGTCGCAGATGATCTCGAGGGGGAGCGGAGCGGCGAGCTCGGTGACGAAGTCGCACTCGCCGAGTGTGGCGACCCGGTCGATCAGCCGGCCGGCGACCCGCTCGATGTCCTCCTCGATGGCGTTGATGCGCCGGGGGCTGAACGCGGCCGACACGATGCGCCGCAGGCGCGCGTGGCGGGGGTTGTCGGTCGAGATCATGCTTGCGAAGAACTCGACCATCTCCTCGGGCAGGTCGATGATGCTGATGGCACCCTTGCCCGAGCTGTAGATCTCGGGGCGCCGGCTCACCTCGGTGACGTCCGCGTGCCGGACGACGGCGCGGTAGCCGGGGCCCGGTGGCAGGGCGAGGGTCGAGGAGGATCCGAGGTCCGGCTCCGCGAAGTGGGCGAGCGGTCGCTCGGCCCGCAGGACGGCGAAGGCACGCTCGCGCTCCCGCCAGGGGAGCGCCCAGAACGCCATGTCCGACAGGTCGATGTCCTCGACCCGCATGGTGGAGGGGTAGGTCACAGGGGAGACCCTAGCGACCGGGCCGCTCCGCCTCCCGCCGAGCCGCCGGGGCGCCGCCCGGCAGATGTGCGAGGAGCTCGCGGGCCTCGCCGGCCCGGCCGTCGGCGACCAGTGGGGCGACGCGGTCCAGCACGGCGGTCCAGTCGGTCCCGTCACCGGTCCCGCCCGCCCCGCCGCCCGCCAGGAGCCCGGGACGCGCCGCTCCCACGAGGCCGGCCAGCGTGGCGACGTCGGCAGCGTCGAACCCGGCCGCCACCCGGTCGCGGAGCCAGCGCGCCAGCGCCGGCCCGGTGCCGTCCGTCGACACCGCCACGGTCACCGTCCCGGCACGGTGGACGGCGGGGAGGTGGACGGTCCCCGCCCGGGGGGTGCCCCGTCCCGTGCCGCCGGCCGGCGAGCCGGCCCGGTTGGCCAGTGCCCCGCCGGCCAGCGCGTCGGCGACCACCTGGCCGTCGACGTCCGGGTCCCCGGTGGCGGCCACCGCCAGACGGTAGGCGGACGCCTCGGGCGGGGCGTAGGGACGGACCTCCAGGGCGAGCACGCCGCAGCCCCGCGGGCCGCCGTCGGCCAGGGCCCGCACACCGGCACCGACCACCGGGGCCACCACCGTCACGGTGGCGCCGGCCTCGAGGAGCCCCCGCACCCTGCGGGCCGCCACCGGTCCGGCGCCGACCACCAGGCAGGGGGCGCCGTCGAGGTGGAGTACGACGGGGTAGGGGCGGGGCCCCGCCCCGCAGCCGTCGGCCCCTGTGGCGGCGGTCCCGGCGGCGACGGCGGCACCGGCGGGGGCGGGCCGGAGGTCGGGTGCGGAGGAGGTGTCCATGGGTCCTGGGGGTGGTGCGGGTGACGTCCCGGTCGGGTCGTCCCGGTCCGGCCGGCGCCGTCCCGAGGCGAATGTTCTAAATTCTGATCGGATTAGTCATGTAAAGTAACCGCCCGCGGTGCCCGGTGCCGCCGAACGGGCGCCCGAGGGTGCCGACCGGGCCCCGGCCCCGACGGGAGAGGACGAGTCGACGTGAGGCTGAATGTGAGGGACGACCGGACGAGGCTGGCCCAGCGGGCCGCCGATCCCGCCGTGGCCCGGCTGCGGCGCGAGCTGGCGGCGCGGTCCGACGCGTTCGAGACCGCACCGGCCCGCGCCATCGTGTCGTGGGCCGTGGAGCGGTTCGGGGCGGGGCTGGCGCTCTCGTGCTCCTTCCAGGAGGCCGTCCTGATCGACATCGCCGTGGCCATCGACCCCACGATCGAGGTCGTCTTCCTCGACACCGGCTCCCACTTCGCGGAGACGCTCGAGTACGCGGAGGCGATCCGCGCCCGCTACGACCTCCGGCTGACCGTCGTCCACCCGGTCGCCGGTGCCGAGGACCACCCGTGCGGTACGGCCCAGTGCTGCGAGTACCGCAAGGTCCGCCCGCTCCGCCAGGCGCTGGCGGGGCGGGACGCCTGGGTCACCGGACTCAAGCGGTCGGACGCCCCCACCCGGCGGCACGCCCCCGTCGTCGCCTACGACGACGGCTGGGGCATGGTCAAGATCAACCCGCTCGCCACGTGGACCCACGAGGACCTGGTCGCCTACGCCGAGGACCACGGCGTCCCGCAGCACCCCCTGCGGGCCGAGAGCTACGTGTCGATCGGCTGCGCCCCGACCACCCGCCCGGTGGCCCCGGGCGAGGACCCGCGTGCCGGCCGATGGGCCGGTTCGGACAAGGTCGAGTGCGGGCTCCACCTCGCCGGGGACCGGATCCCGGGATGACCGAGGACCGGGAGGAGCACTACGGCCTGCACCGGCACGGGTCGGTCCGCCCCATGCCGTTCGTCGACCCGTACCGCACCACGGGCCGGCTCAACGAGATCGAGCGGTTCAAGCTCGAGCGCCATCCGCTCGAGATCGCGGACGCCATCATCGACACGTACGCCAAGGAGGGGCCGGCCGCCATCGCCCAGGTGCCCGGCGAGGTCGAACGGCTCAAGTGGGCCGGCATCTACCCGCAGAAGCAGGGCGGCGACGCCTTCATGATGCGGGTCAAGGTGCCCGGCGGCTTCCTCACCGCCCCGCAGGCCCGCGAGATCGGCGTGGCCGCCGACGCCTTCGGCGAGGGCCCGGACGGCACCGGGTCCGCCGTGTTCGGCTCGCGCTCCGCCGACCTCACCACCCGGCAGTCCGTCCAGATCCACTGGCTGCGGATCGGGGACGTCCCCCGGATCTGGCGACGGTTCGCCGACGTCGGGCTGACCACCGTCCAGGCGTGCGGCGATTCGGCCCGCAACGTGCTCTGCTGCCCGGTGTCCGGCGTGGACGCCCACGAGGCCTTCGACGCGCTGCCCATCGCCACCGCCGTCTCCGACTTCTTCACCGGGAACCGGGAGTACGCCAACCTGCCGCGCAAGTTCAAGATGTCGGTGTCGGGCTGCGTCGAGGACTGCGCCCAGGCTGAGATCAACGACATCGGCCTGTGGCCGGCCCGGGCCGCGGACGGCTCGCTCGGGTTCAACCTCCTCGTCGGGGGCGGGCTCTCCGACGGCGAACGGATGGCCTCGGACGTCGACGTCTTCGTGGCCCTCGACCAGGCCGTCGAGGCGACGCGGGCCGTCGCCCAGCTCTTCGGCGAGCTGGGCAACCGCGAGAACCGGGGCCTCTCCCGGATGCGCTACCTGGTCCAGGAGCTGGGGCCCGAGGGGTTCCGGACGGAGCTGGCGGCACGGGCCCGCTTCGAGCTCGTACCGGCGGGCGAGGAGCTCACCCGCCGCTACCGGGGCGACCACGTGGGGGTCCACCCCCAGAAACAGGACGGGTACTTCTACGTCGGGTGCTCCGTGCCGGTGGGTCGCCTGCAGGGGATCGACCTGGTCGAGGCCGCCCGCCTGGCCACCACCCACGGCGACGGCACCCTCCGGATCGGCACCGACCAGAACCTGACGTTCACCGGGGTCCACGGCGACCGGGTCGACGCACTGCTGGGCGAGGACCTGCTGGCCAGGTACTCGCCGTTCCCCGGTCCGTTCAGTCGCGGCGTGGTGGCCTGCACCGGCTCCGAGTTCTGCCGGTACGCCATCGTCGAGACGAAGGAGCGGGCCGTCCGCTGGGCGCGGTTCCTCGACGACCAGCTGGCCGGCGAGCCGGTCGGCGCCGTGCCCGTCCCCGGCGCCCGTTCGCCCCGGGGCGAGGACGCCGGCATCATCCGGATGCACGTCTCGGGGTGCTCGGCGAGCTGTGCCCAGCCCCAGATCGCCGACATCGGGTTCCGGGGGGACGTGGCCGAGGTGGGCGACCACCTGTCCGAGGCGGTCGACATCGGGATGGGCGGCTCGCTCGGCGCCGACGCCGGGTTCATCGACTGGATCGAGAACGCCCGGCCGGTCGACGAGGTCCCCGACGCCCTCCTGGCCGTGGTCCGGCGCTACCAGTCCGAGCGGCGTCCCGACGAGCCCTTCCACAACTGGGCCCGGCGCGTCCCCAACGACGAGCTGCGGGCGACGCTGGCCGGTCGGGGGACCGGGTCCCCGGGGACCCTCACGACCGGACCGGAGGACCCGTCGTGAAGGCCTACCGGATCCGTCGGGAGATCAACGGGATCGAGGAGCCGCCGGGCAAGACGTGGTTCTTCGAGCTCCAGGCCGGCGTGATCGACGCCGGGCGCTGCATCCAGTGCGGCACCTGTGTGGCCGCCTGCCCGTCCAATTCCCTGGGCATCGACAAGGACACCGACCTGCCGGAGCTGGTCAAGATGTGCACCGGCTGCTCCCTGTGCTGGGACTTCTGCCCCCGCGGCGGGCTGCGGTACGAGGCCCTCTGGCCCCCGTCGACACCCCCGGCGGACGCCACGGCCGACGAGGTGGCCGCCGCGTCGGTCGAGCGGGCCGACGCCGGCGACACCTACTGGAAGATCACCGGCGGCCCTCCCGGCGACGGGCTGGGCGCGGTCGTGGACGCCTACGCGGTGCGGGCCGGAACCCGTCCCGACGGGGCCCAGGACGGAGGCGTCGTGTCCGCCCTCCTGATCGCCGCCCTGGCCGCCGGCGACATCGACGGCGCCGTGGTGACCCGGCCCAGCGACGATCCCGAGCAGCCGTGGAAGGGCGTCTCGCACCTGGCCACGACGGCCGGCGAGATCCTCGAGGCCTCCGGGAGCTTCTACAACCAGACGATGGCGCTGGCCGAGCTCGACCTGTCCCGCTACGACCTGCCGGCCAAGCCCCGCATCGCCGTGGTGGGGACCCCCTGCGAGATCCAGGGGATCCGGGCCATGCAGGCCCGTCGGTGGCCGACCGGCGCGCACCGCGTCGACGCCGTCGTGCTGACCGTCGCCCTCCTGTGCACGAAGAGCTTCGACTACCGGGGGCTCATGCTCGAGCTGCTCGCCGAGGACCGGGGGATCGACATCCACCGGGTCGGCAAGGTCGACGTGATCCGGGGCCGGATGATCGTGGAGTACCGGGACGGCGAACTGGCCGTCGACGAGCCGGTGAAGAACTTCCACGGTGCCGCCCTCAAGGGGTGCGACGAGTGCGCCGACTTCCTCGGCCGCAGCGCCGACCTGTCGGTCGGCAGCGTCGGGTCGACCGCCGGGTGGAGCAGCGTGCTCGTCCGCACCGAGCGCGGGCGCCGCGCCCTCGACAACGCCCGGGGGCGTCTCGACCTCCGCGAGCTCGACGACCCCGGGGCCCTCGTGAAGCTCGACGCCTTCGACAAGCGGGTGGCCTTCGACAGCCTGCGCCGGCCGTTCGACCCCGACGCCCCGCTCTTCATCGACTACGCGGAGCACGTCTCCCACTACGAGGGCTCCGACCGGGCGCCCGTGGTGGCGGAACGGTGAGCCCGGTGCCGGGGACGGGCGGAGTGGCCGGCGTGGACGCGAGGATCGCACCGGCCGGGGACGCCCTCGAGCGGGGCGCGCCGCCGCTCGAGCTCCCGCCCGAGCCCGAGGGCCTCCGGGTCGGGCTCCGCGACGCCCTCCTGGGCGGCGGCGACTGGCTGGCCGGGTTCTCCGACGACATCTGCGTCGGGGTCTGGCTGTGGGGCCGGTGGCGGCCGGCCCTGGAGCCCGCGGGGTGCACCCGCGAGGAGTTCGTCGACATCGTCGTCGCCAACCGCCGCGAGCTGTGGCTGTGGCTGGTGGGCGACCGGCGGTGGGAGCAGTACGCGACCGGCCTGGCCGGACGGGTGCTCCGCCGGCTCCCCGCCGTGCCGGTAATCTGACGGTCCGTCGCACCCGCCGAGGAGGAACCGTGCCCAACGTCACCGTGCCCGACGGGACCGATCCGCTGATCCACGTGTGGACCGCGCTCGCCCCTCCGCTGACCTCGGCCGCCGCCGGCTACTCCAGCGCCGTCTACGAGCACTCGTCCCTGTCGCTTCGGGAGTTCGAGGCGGCCCGGATCACCCTGGCCCGCATCAACGACTGTGCCCTGTGCCTGGACTGGCGCACGGCCCGGGACGTGCCGTCGCGCGGCGCCGCCCCCGACGACGTGCCGGAGAGCTTCTACGCCGAGGTCGGAGCACAGGACGGCGCCGGCCTGAGCGAGCGCGAGCAGCTGGCCGCCGAATTCGCCCGCCGCTACGCCACCGACCACCGGGGGATGGACGCCGCCTTCTGGGACCGCCTGCACGCCGCCTACACCGACGACGAGCTCGTCGACCTGGCGCTCTGCGTCGGCTCGTGGCTGGCGCTCGGCCGGTTCAACCGGGTGTTCGACATCGACGGGGCCTGCCGGGTCCCGGCCCACGCCGCCCGGCCGCCGGCCGCACACGGCTGAGCACGCACGACCGAGGAACGGAGGAGCGCCCATGGAGAAGGTCATCGCCCTCGTCTGGGGGCCCGGCGACGCCGAGTCGGGTGACGAGCTGCGCCACCAGCTGGTCGAGGAGACGGTGCCCCGGATCCGCCGGGGCGGAGCCCGGGCGGTGACGTTCAACGTCCACGACTCGGCCGCGGCGGCGGCCCCGTCGCCGGCGCCCGGCTCCGAGGGCGAGCAGCCCCACGTGGCGCAGATCTCGCTGTGGCTCGACTGCTACGAGCGCAGGGACGAGGCGGAGGCGGCCCTGGCCGCGCTGCGCCTCCCGACGGCCTCGTACCTGGTGGTGGAGTCGCTCTACGACGACTACGGGACCACCCCGTACGCCGCGCCCCGCGACTGGCCGGACGGCGAGCGGTCGCCCGGCGTCCTCACGGTGGCACTCATCCACCGGCCCGAGGGACTCGGCTACCGCGAGTGGATCACCCGGTGGCACGGGACCCAGTCCCCCGTGTCCGGCGAGCTCCAGCCCCGCACGCGCTACGTCCGCAACGAGGTGGTCCGGTCGCTGAGCGAGGGCGCCCCCGAGGTGGGTGGCATCGTCGAGGAGGGCTGGCCGTCGGTGGAGCACGTCGCCGACCCCAAGCTCTTCTTCAACGCCACGACCGACGAGGAGCTCGGCGCGAACGTGACCCGCATGCTCGACAGCGTCTCGGCGTGCCTGGACCTGGACCGCCTGCGCAGCTCGACCATGAGCGAGTACCTGGTGGCCCCGCTGGGCTGACCGGGTCCCGGTCCGGTGGCGGGTCCGGGCGGGGGCGGCCGGTACGGGGTGCCGCCGGGATCACCTACGCTCGCTGTCTGGCCCACCGTCGGTGCCCACCGGCGGCGACATCGGAGGAAGCACCCGTGGGACTGTCCATCGGCATCGTCGGCCTCCCCAACGTGGGGAAGTCGACCCTGTTCAACGCCCTGACCCGCAACGAGGTCCTGGCCGCCAACTACCCCTTCGCCACCATCGAACCCAACGTGGGCGTCGTGGCCGTCCCCGACGCCCGCCTGCCGAAGCTCGCCGAGATCTTCGGATCGAAGGACATCCTGCCCGCCATGGTCACCTTCGTGGACATCGCCGGCATCGTGAAGGGCGCGTCGGAGGGCGAGGGCCTGGGCAACAAGTTCCTGGCGGCCATCCGCGAGAGCGACGCCATCTGCCAGGTCGTGCGGGTGTTCGAGGATCCCGACGTGATCCACGTCGACGGCCGGATCGAGCCCCGGGGCGACATCGAGACGATCAACACCGAGCTGATCCTGGCCGACCTCCAGACGGTCGACAACCGGATCGCCAAGCTGGCCAAGGAGTCGCGCAAGCAGCCCGACCTGGTGCCGCAGCTGCGGGCCGCCGAACAGGCGCGGGGGATCCTGGACGCCGGGCGCACCGTGGCCTCGGCGGTGGCCGCCGGCGAGATCGACCCGGCTCTGCTCACCGACCTCCACCTGCTGAGCGCCAAGCCGTTCATCTACGTCTTCAACGTCGACGAGGGCTCGCTCGGGGACGACGCACTGAAGGCACGGCTCGAGGCGCTGGTGGCCCCGGCCGAGGCGGTCGTCCTGTGCGCGCAGATCGAGTCCGAGGTGGCCGCCCTCGACCCCGACGACGCCGCCGAGCTCCTGGCCGGCTACGGCCAGGAGGAGTCGGGCCTGGTGCAGCTGGTCAAGGTCGGGTTCCACACCCTCGGCCTGCAGACGTTCCTCACCGCCGGCCCGAAGGAGTCCCGGGCGTGGACCATCCACATCGGCGACACTGCCCCCCAGGCGGCCGGCACCATCCACACCGACTTCGAACGCGGGTTCATCAAGGCCGAGGTGGTGAGCTTCGACGACCTCGTCGAGGCCGGCTCGATGGCCGCCGTGCGCTCGGCCGGGAGGGCCCGGGTGGAGGGCAAGGAGTACGTCATGCAGGACGGGGACGTCGTCGAGTTCCGCTTCAACGTCTAGCCCCGGCCGGCGGCCCGGGACGGCGGACGGACGGCCGGGGGCCGCACCGCCCGCCCCCCGTCACCTCACTTGGGCTGCATCTTGATCCCACCGTCGACCCGCACCGTCTGGGCGTTGACGTAGCTGTTGGTGATCAGCTCGAGGACCATCGACGCCAGCTCGTCGGAGCGGCCCAGCCGCTTCGGGAACAGCACGCCCTCCTCCAGCTTGGCCTTGAACGCCTCGGACGCCTCGCCCTCGCCGTAGATCGGCGTGTCGATGAGCCCCGGTGCCACGGTGTTGACCCGGATGCCGACCACGGAGAGGTCCCGGGCGATGGGCAGGGTCATCCCGACCACGCCGCCCTTGGACGCCGAGTAGGCGTCCTGGCCGGTCTGGCCCTCGAAGGCGGCGACGGACGCCATGTTGACGATGGCCCCCCGCTCGCCGGACTCCAGCGGCTCGGTGGTGCTCATGGCCGTGGCGGCCAGGCGGATGCAGTTGAATGTGCCGACCAGGTTGATCTCGAGGACCCGGCGGAACAGGTCGAGGTCGTGGGCCGACTCGTAGAGCCCGTCGCGGCCGATCACCCGCGAGGCCCAGCCGATCCCGGCCGAGTTGACCAGCGCCCGCAGCGGGCCCATCTCCTTGGCCAGCTCGACGGCGGCGATCACCTCGTCGGTGTCGGTCACGTCGACGTGGGCGAACGCACCGCCCAGCTCGGTGGCGAGGGCGTTGCCCCGGTCGTCCTGGAGATCGGCGATGACGACCTTGGCCCCCCGTGCCGCGAGCAGGCGGGCCGAGGCCTCGCCGATGCCGGACGCGCCGCCGGTGACGATTGCAGAGATTCCGTTGATGTCCATGGCTGGTCGGGGGAGCCTGGCCGGCGGTCGACCGCGGCTGTCCCCCTCCTCCTTTCGATCGAGGCGTGCGGGCGGCACGCACGGAACGCAACGATGGCCCGGCCGGCGCGGCGGCGCAACTCCGGTGCCCACGGCCCGGCCGTCGGCGGGCCCCGGGGGTGCTCGGCCACCCCGCTACGGTGGCCGGGTGCGCATGCAGGATCCCGGGGCCGGCCGGCCGGCCGTCGTGCTCGAGGACGTGTCCGTGGTCCGCGACGGCACCGCCATCCTGGACTCGGTGTCCTGGACCGTGGGGCCGGGGGAGCGGTGGGCGCTGCTCGGACCCAACGGTTCGGGCAAGACGACCCTGCTGCGGGTGGCCGGCGCCGGACTGTGGCCGACCGCGGGCACGGTGGAGATCCTGGGCGGGCGGCTGGGCCGGGTCGACATGCGCGAGCTGCGCCGGCGGATCACCGTCGTGAGCGCCTCGGTGGCCCGGAACCTGCGGCCGGCCCAGCCCGCGCTCGACGTGGTGCTCACCGGTCGGTACGCCGCGCTCGAGACGTGGTGGCACGAGTACACGGACGAGGACCGGGCCCGGGCCCGGTCCCTGCTCGACGAGGCCGGCTTCGGAGGGGAGGGGTTCGCGGCCCGGGCCTTCGGGCTGCTGTCGGAAGGGGAGCGTCAGCAGGTGCTGCTCGCCCGTGCGCTCCTGGGCGACCCCGAGCTGATCCTGATGGACGAGCCGGCCGCCGGGCTGGACCTCGGCGCCCGGGAGCAGCTGCTGGCCCGCCTGGCGGCACTGGCGTCCGACCCGGGGGTCCCCCCGATGGTGCTGGTCACCCACCACCTCGAGGAGATCCCGCCGGGGGTCACCCACGCCGCGCTGATGCGGGGCGGCCGGATGACGGTCGCCGGCCGGGTGGACGACGTCCTGACCGACGCCTCCGTGTCGGACGCCTTCGCGGTCGACGTCACGGTCGAACGGCGGGCGGGCCGCTGGCGGGCGGTGGCGGCCGGGCCGGAGGTCCGACCCGGACCCCGGCCGGGGTCCCGCCCGGCGCCGGAGGTGGGGGACGCGGGAAGAACACGGTGACCGCGGGCGTTGCACGGGTGACCGACCGATCCCGCGCACCCGAGGAGCACCCATGTCCGACACCGCCGATGCCACCGTCGCCGACTTCTGGTTCGACCCGCTCTGCCCCTGGGCGTGGATCGCGTCGCGCTGGATCCTGAACGCGGCCGAGGTGCGGGACCTCGAGGTGCGCTGGCACGTGATGTCCCTGGCCGAGCTCAACTCGGGCCGGGACGACCTCCCCGAGCAGTACCGGGAGTTCCTCGCACAGGCGTGGGGTCCGGTCCGCGTCGTCGTCGCCGCCGAGCAGGCCCACGGCTCCGGTGTGGTGGGCCCCCTCTACACCGCGCTCGGTACCCGGTTCCACGTCCGGGGCGAGGCGCGCGACAACGACACGATCGCCAAGGCGCTGGCCGACGCCGGGCTGCCCGCCGACCTCGTGGACGCCGCCGACGACGACGCCCACGACGAGGCGCTGCGGGCGTCGCACTACGCGGGCATGGACCTGGTGGGCATGGACGTGGGGACCCCGGTGATCGCCGTCGGCGGGGTGGCGTTCTTCGGTCCGGTGGTCACGCCGGCGCCCAAGGGCGAGGCCGCCGGACGCCTGTGGGACGGCGTCCTCGCCGTGGCCGGCACCGAGGGCTTCTTCGAGCTCAAGCGCACCCGCGACGCCGAGCCGTCCTTCGACTGACGGGCACCCGCCCGGGCGCCGGCGGCCGCGGCCGGGGCGCAGTCAGTGGAGCAGCGACAGGACCAGGAGCCCCTGGGCCAGGTGGTAGGTGACGTGGACGGCGACGTCGCCGTGGCGGAGCGGCCGGACGAAGCGGTTCAGCGCCAGCACGGTGTCGGACACCACGAACAGTGCGGCGCCGGCCGTGGCGGCAGGCACGCCGACGTTGGCCGCCAGCACGGCCATGGTGCCGATGGCGACCAGGTAGACGGCGACCGGCGCCACCAGCGCGCGGTGGCCGCCCCGCAGCAGCGACCGGAAGATGAGGAACGCCGGACCTGCGGCCGCGGCGGCCACGACGACGGCGGCCACGGCCAGCCCGGTGGGCGAGAAGGCGAAGGGCGGGTCGCCGGGCGGCGACGGCGACTGCAGCAGCCCCCCGACGAACAGGACGTGGCCGGCCAGGAACGCCGACAGGCCGGGCACGAACAGGTCCCGGGGCAGCATCAGGAGCACGTCGCCGGCCAGCGAGCAGGCCAGCGCGGCGACGAACCACCACTTCCGGTGCAGCAGGTCGGTGTGGTCGGCGGGCAGCACGGCGGCCGCCAGGGTGAGCGCGGCCAGCACCGCCGGCTTGGCGGCGTACTCGGTCCGGCGGGCACCCCGGGCCACCGCCACCCAGTCGACGAGGGCGGACGCGGCGGCGACGCCGAACAGGATCCAGAAGGCCGTCACGCCGCCGACGCTACCCGTGGGGGCCGGTCGCCCCGGGGGAGCATCCACCACTGCGGAATTCGTCGTCGGTACCGTTTGTCCTGGCATTCGTCGGTGGAGGAGGTGGTGCCCATGGTGCTGGTGATCATCATCCTGGTGGCCTGGGCCGTCATCCTCGGGCCCGGCTTCCTCAAGCGACGGGCACGCAGCGGCGGCGACCAGTCGATCTCCCACTTCCACCGCCAGCTGCGCATCCTCGAGCACTCCGCGCCCGAACCCATCGTCGCACCCGCCTACCGGCTCCGGGCCGTCGACGGCAGCGCAGCGCCGACCGGGATCACCTATCCCGACTCGCGCACCCCGCCGAAGCTGACGGTGGTGGGGGCGAAGGAGCTGCCCCGGCCGGCCCTCGCCTTCCTGGGCGATCCGGTACCGGACGCGGACGCCGTGGCGTCGCCGGGTCCCGTCGTCACCGGGATCCACGGGACCGGTGGGCTCGGTGCCGACGGCGACCGCGGTCCCGACGACCCGGTCGCCGCGTGGGTCCGGCCCCGGCCGGCCCGCGACGAGTGGGCACCCGACGTCCCGGCGGCCCTCGACGGTCCGTTCCGCGGCGACGGATCCGCCCGCCAGCAGGCCCGGCGCCGGCGCCGCGACACGCTCGCCGTGCTCGGCGTCGCCTTCGTGGCGGCGCTGCTGGCGGCGGTCGCCACCGGCGCCACCGCCGTGTGGGCGCTGTGCGCGCTGGCCGCCGTGGCCCTGGGCGCCTACGTGTCGCTGCTGGTCCACCTCCGGCGCGTGGCCGACGAGCGCGAGCGCAAGCTGCACTACCTCGACGTGGGCGACGACCGTCGTCCGGCCGGGGTCGGCGTGCCCCGTCCCTACGTCAGCGGCCGCTACGCCCACCCGTCGAACCAGCGGGCCGCCGCCCACTGACCGGCCTCGGCCCGTCCGGCCCCGGTGGAGGCCTGTCGGGTCCCGGCCCCGGTGGGCGCCGACCCCGGTGGGGGGTCAGCCCAGCTCGGTACCGACGACCGACACGAAGGACACCATCTCGCCCGGGTAGCCCCCGAGGTTGTGGGTCAGCGCCAGCGTCCGGTCCGTGTCGATCTGGCGCTCCGGCGTCGCCTCGCCGCGGAGCTGCAGCCAGGCCTCGAAGAACATGCGCAGCCCCGACGCACCGACGGGGTGGCCGAAGCTCTTCAGCCCGCCGTCGGGGTTGACGGGGAGGGCGCCCATCCGGTCGAACGTGCCGGCCAGCACCTCCTTCCACGCCGTACCCCTGGGGGCGAAGCCGAGGTCCTCCATGAGGACGAGCTCGGTCGGCGTGAAGCAGTCGTGCACCTCGGCCATGGCCAGCTGGTGGAGCGGGTCGGTGATCCCGGCCTGGGCGTAGGCGTCCCGGGCGGCGGCGGCGCACTCGGGGAACCACGTGTAGTCGTACTCGGGATCGATGAGGCCGGACCCGCTGCCCGCGGCGAACGAGAGCGCCTTGATGTAGATGGGCGTGTCCGTGTACCGGTGGGCGTCCTCGGCCCGGACGACGATGGCGGCGGCGGCGCCGTCGGCCACCCCGGCGCAGTCGAAGACCCCCAGGCGACCGGCCACCCGGGGCGACGCGCAGATCGTCTCGGTCGAGACCTCCTTGCGGAACTGGGCCCGCGGGTTGCGGGCGCCGTTCTGGTGGTTCTTCCACGAGATGCGGGCGAGCACCTCGGTGAGCTCGTCCTCGCCCACCCCGTACTTCTTGCCGTAGGCGGGTGCGACCATCGAGAACATGGCGGCCGCGGTCAGCGTGCGGGCCGTGCCGTCGTTCGGGATGGGGAAGGCGTTGAGCCCCTGGTACCCGGAGTCCTTCACCTTCTCGGCGCCGAGCGCCATGGCCACGTCGTAGGCGCCCGACGCCACGGCGTAGGCGGCGGCCCGCAGGGCCTCGGACCCGGTGGTGCAGTAGTTCTCGACCCGGGTGACCGGCTTGCCCTCGAGCTGCAGCGGCCGGGCCAGGGTGATACCGCTCATCCCCGACTGGGCGGTGCCGAACCAGAAGGCGTCGACGTCGTCCTTGGTCACGCCGGCCGAGGCGAAGGTCTCCTCGGCGGCGTCGACGATCAGGTCGTCGAGGCTCTTGTCCCAGTGCTCGGCGAAGCGCGTGCACCCCATCCCGACGATCGCCACCCGGTCCTTGATCCCGTGCGAAGCCATTGCTCTCCTTGCCCTCTTCCTGCGTCCGTGCCTGTGCTGTCGGTGTCGTGTGTGGGGACGGCGCCGCCCGTGGCGCCGGTCCGGACCGTCCGGTCAGTCCGCCGCCGTCCCGTCCGCTGCGGCGCGGACCGGACGGGCCTTCCAGAAGTAGTCGTGGATGCCGTCCGCCGTGTACAGCCTGCGGAAGGTCATCGCCACCCGGTCGCCGATGTCGACGGTGTCCGGGTCGACGTCGGTGAGCTCCACCGGGAACCGGCCGCCGCCGTCGAAGTCAAGGACGGCGAAGACGATGGGCGGGCTGGGCGAGTAGGCGAGCCGGTCGATCGTGTAGGTGGCGATGGTGGCCTCGGCGTCGGCACGGTCGACCGGGACCATGTCGTCGACGGCGCCGCCGGCCATCGACACCCGGGACGGCGGCAGGTGGACGGCCCCCGACGAGCGGTCCCGGCTGCCCACGAAGCCGAACTTCCACTCCTCGTTGCGCCAGGCGGCCGAGGACGAGACCCGCGGGGGCTCGGGACGGCGGGGCGGCTCCGGGGTGACCATGCCCCGCCACGACAGGAACTTGCCGTAGGGGAGGTCGGCGCCGGAGGCGACCTGGTCGGCCACCGGGTCGGCCGCCGACCAGGTCGCGAGCGCCGCGGTGGTGCGGAAGACGAGGACGTCGGCGCCGTCGGCCAGCGACACCACGGCCACGACCTCGCCCGGCGACGCCTCCTCGAGCATGGCCGCCAGGACCAGCCCGGCGTGGGCCGTGCCGGTCTGCCCGACGGTCGACGAGAGGTCGTCGGCGAGGGCGCCGTCGCGCACGCCCAGGGCGCGTCCGACCGCCTTGGCCGCCCGCCCGTGCATGCCGGTCACGGCGACCCGGTCGACGGCCTCGGCGGTCACGCCCGCCGCCTTCAGGCCGGCCTGCCAGGCGTCCGCCCCCAGGGGGACGTAGCGCGTCTCGCCGAAGCGCTCCTCCCACGTCCGCGACCGGCGGTCCCCCGCCGTCCGCCAGCGGTCCAGGAACTCGTCGCTCACCGACGCGCCGCCCAGGTACTCGGCGACCACGGGGGTGCCGGGTCCGTCGTCGCCCACCAGCACGGCGGCGGCGCCGTCACCCCCGGCCGACTCGTCGGCCGACGTGGGCAGCCCGTCGCGGAGGTCGGAGACGACCACGAGCGTGGTGCCCGTGCCGTCGGACCCGAGGGCCGTCCGGAGGGCGCCCACGCCCGAGCGCAGCGCGCCGCCGAAGTCGAAGGCCCCCACCTCGGCGGGCTGGCGCAGGGCGGCGTGCACGGTGGTGGCGTTGGTCTTGTCGAGGTAGGCGGGTGTGGCCGTGGCGAACCACAGCGCGGACGGGGCCGCACCGGGGGCCGACCGCAGCGCCCGGCGGGCGGCCTCGACGCCCATGGTGGTGGTGTCCTCGTCGTGGGAGGCGACCGAGCGGGTCCCCCGGCCCCCGCCGCTCCCGAACAGGGCGCCCACCGCGGAGCGCTGGAGCCGGCGGTAGGGGACGTAGCCGGCGATGCTGACGATGCCCCTGGTCATGGGCGCACCCCGGTCGAACTCGCCTGCTGCATGGTGGTCGTGGTCCCTTCGTCGTGATGGCGGCCCGGGCGGCGGGCGGCGGGGCGGTGGCAACTTCCGCGCCGTCATCCTATGATGCCCACAGTATCTGACGGTCAGTCAGATAACCACAGCGGCCCGGGCCGCACGTCTGAGGATGGAGGCTTCGACCATGGACTTCGAGTTCACCCCCGAGCAGCTCGAGTTCGTCAAGGACGTGGAGCAGTTCCTCGACGACAATTACGACCCCGAGGTCTTCGACGTCACCCGCGAGAACATGGCCCAGATCGTCGACACCCCGCTGCGCCGCAAGTTCATGGCCAAGCTGGGGGAGGAGGGCTGGCTGGGGATCACCTGGCCCAAGGAGTACGGCGGCCAGGACGGGGACGGCGTCTACGAGTACCTGCTCAACGAGGCCCTGGCGGCGCGGGGCGGGCCCCAGATCGGCAAGGGCGTCGGCATCATCGGCAAGACGATCATCAGCCACGGCAGCGAGCGGCTCAAGGCCGAGTTCCTCCCCAAGATCCTGAAGAACGAGGTCGAGTTCGCCGTCGGCTACTCCGAGCCCAACGCCGGCTCCGACGCCGCCTCGATGCAGCTCAAGGCCACCCGCGACGGCGACGGCTGGCGCCTCAACGGCCAGAAGACGTGGACGACCTCGGCCCACTTCGCCGACTGGTACTGGGTGGGCGCCCGGACGGACCCGGACGCCCCGAAGCACAGCGGCATCACCCTGTTCCTGGTGCCGATGGACCATCCGGGCATCACGGTCAAGGCGATCTGGACCATGGGCGACGAACGGACCAACGAGGTCTACCTCGACGACGTGTGGGTGTCCGACGACTACGTGGTGGGGGAGCTCAACCGCGGGTTCCAGTACATCTCGGAGGCGCTCGACCTCGAGCGGTTCACCCTGTTCACCTACTCGCCCACGGCCCAGCGCCTCGGCCTGCTCACCGACTACGTGAAGGGCGCCACCCGGGACGGCGAGCCGCTGAAGGACGACGCCCGGGTGCGCGCCCGGATCGCCCACCTCCACACCGAGGCCGAGGTGGCCCGGGTGCTGGGGCTGAAGTTCGTGGCCGCGGCCAACGCCGGCGGCGCACCGCCCACGTCGGAGGCGTCCGAGTACAAGCTGTTCACGACCGAGTACTCGCGTCGCCTGGCCAACGCCTCGATGGACCTCGCCGGCCCCGGCGGCCAGCTCCGGGTCCACACGGAGGAGGCGCCCATGGCCGGGCGGTCGGAGTCGACCTACCGCTACACGGTGATCGACACCATCGGCGGCGGGTCCTCCGAGATCCAGAAGAACATCCTCGCCCGCCGCAAGCTCGGTCTGCCCAAGAACTTCTGAACCGCGCCGAGTCCGTGACCACCCGACACGACCCCTCTGCCGACGCGCCCCCCGGTCCCGCCCCGGCGCGCCCGCCCGCGGGCGGGCCCGGCGGTCCGCTCGCCGGCGTCGTCGTGCTCGACCTGGCGGCGTTCGGGCCGGCCGCCCGGTGCACGCGGATCCTGGCCGACTACGGCGCCACCGTGGTCAAGGTGGGCCCGGTGCCGCCCGGCGGGGTGGAACCGGCGCGGGACCGGTACTACCTGTACAGCGGGTCCCGCCACCTGCGCCACGTCGCCGTCGACCTGAAGGACCCTGACGGCCGGGACGCCCTCTTCGCGCTCGTGCGCGGGGCCGACGTGGTGGTGGAGAGCTTCCGGCCCGGCGTGGTGGACCGGCTCGGCATCGGGTTCGAGGCGCTGCGCGCCGTGAACCCGCGGGTGATCCTGTGCTCGACCACCGGCTACGGCCAGGACGGGCCCCGATCGGCGTGGGCCGGTCACGACATCAACTACCTGGCCGTGGGGGGCTACCTGGCCGCCACCGAGCCGGCGGCCGACGGCGGACCGCCGGTGTCGGGGGCGACGATCGCCGATGCCGCCGGCGGCGGGATGCACGCGGCGCTCGCCGTGCTGGCCGCGCTGATCGGCCGGGGGCCGGACGGGCCCGGCGTGCACCTCGACGTGTCGGTCGCCGACGGGGTCCTGTGGCTCGGGTCGCTCCCCGTGGACGAGTACCTGGCCACCGGCGCCGCCGTCGGGTTCGGGCACGACGTCATCAGCGGTCGCTACGCCTGCTACGACACGTACCGCTGCGCGGATGGCCGGTGGGTGGCGGTCGGGGCCATCGAGGCGAAGTTCTTCGCCAACCTGTGCCGCCTGCTCGGGTGCGAGCGGTGGACGGCGCACCAGTACGACGACGGGGTCCAGGACGCCGTCCGGGCCGACCTGGCCGCCGCCTTCGCCACCGCCGGGCGCGACCACTGGGTGGACGTCCTGTCCGGTGCCGACACCTGTGTCAGCCCGGTGCTGAGCGCGGCCGAGCTGGCCGACGACGACCCGCTCCGGGCCCGGGGGACCTTCGTCGAGGCCGAGCTGCCGGAGGGCGCCCGTCCGCCGGGAGGTCCCGCGTCGTTCCGCCAGGTGGGCCCGGTGCTCGCCGGCATGCCCGGCCGGGGGGCGCCGGTGGTGGCCGGGGACCCGTCCCGGTCGGACGCCGAGGAGCTGCTGGGGGCCGCCGGGATGGCACCCGCGAGGATCACCGAACTTCGGACGAAGGGAGTGGTGGCATGAGCGCCATCGGCATCGACGACATCGAGGGGGCCCTCGGTGTCCGCCAGCACGAGGAGGAGGGGGAGTTCCCCGTCGAGCAGGGGTACATCTGGACCACGTGCTCGTCGGTCGAGAACGGCAACCCGCTCTTCTGGGACCCCGGGGTCGCCGAGGAGGTGACCGGCGGGCCCATCGCCCCGCCCACGATGGTGTCGGTCTGGTTCCGTCCCCACCACTGGGCGCCCGACCGGTCGACGCCCGGCCTGCCCCTGCAGATCCACTTCGACCTGAAGGAGGGGCTGGGCCTGCCCGAGGCGGTCATGAGCGACAACACCATCGTGTTCCACGAGCCGGTGCGCCCCGGGGACCGCCTCACCACGCACCAGGTCCTGAAGTCGGTCAGCGACGAGAAGACCACCCGGCTCGGGACCGGCCGGTTCTGGGTCATCGACGTCGAGTACCACAACCAGCGCGGCGAACTCGTCGCCGTCGAGAGCTACACCGGGTTCGGCTACCGCCGGGCCGGTGAGGAGGCGGCCCGATGACCACCCCCACCCTGCTGCTGGGCGACGTGTCGGTGGGCGAGGCCCTGCCCGAGCTCACCCACCCCGTCACCGCCACCACCGTCGTCCTCGGGGCCCTGGCCTCCCGGGACTGGCGCCCGATGCACCACGACAAGGACTTCGCCGTCCACCGCAACGGCACCCGGGACATCTTCCTCAACACCCCCAACCTGGCGGCGTGGTTCGAGCGGTACATCACCGACTGGACGGGACCGTTCGGCCGGCTCCGGAGGGTGACGTTCCGGATGCACGGCTCGATCTTCCCGGGGGACACCATGGTGTTCCGGGGAACGGTGACCGACACGGGCGTCGACGACAGCGGGTGCGGGTGGGCCGCCCTCGACATCGCCGTGTCCGTGGACGGGGATGCCAAGACGACCTGCTCGGCCGCCGTCGCCCTGCCGCTCGACGCCGACGACAACCCGTGGGCCCGCTCGGGCGACCGCTGGACACCCTGACCGGACCCGCCCCGGCCCGCCCGCACGACACCGCCACGACCGACCGCCGCACCCGACGCAGCACCTGAAGCAGCACCGAACGAGGAGAGCACGACATGTTGGACCTGACCTTCAGCCCCGAGCAGGAGATGCTCCGGGAGACGGTGCGCGGCGTACTCGCCGCCACCTGCCCGCTCCCCGTGGTCCGCGAGCTCGAGGACGACCCCACCGGCTACTCGCCCGAGCTGTGGAAGCAGCTCGCCCACCTCGACCTCATCGGGCTCCAGCTCCCGGAGGCCTACGGCGGCTCGGGCATGACCACCCTCGAGACGGTGGTGCTCTACGAGGAGTTCGGGCGTGCCATCGCCCCCTCCCCCCACTTCGTCAGCTCGATCCTGTGCGGTGGCGCACTCGCCCGCTCGGGCAGCGACGAGCAGAAGCAGACCTGGCTGCCCGGCATCGTGTCCGGCGAGTCCATCCTGACGCCGGCCTGGCTGGAGCCCGAGAACAGCTCGGGTCCCCGGGGCGTCCAGCTGCGGGCCGAACCCGACGGCGACGGCTGGACCCTGACCGGCACCAAGCGGCACGTGGCCTTCGCCTCGTCGGCCAGTCGCCTGGTCGTGCTGGCCCGGACCGGCGACGGGCCCGGGGACGTCGACCTCTTCCTGGTCGACCCGTCCGCCGCCGGCGTCACCCTCGCCCAGCAGTTCACCATCGCGTCGGACGCCCAGTACCAGGTGGCGCTGGCCGGGGTGCGGGTCACCGAGGCCGACCGGATCGGTGCCGCCGGGTCCGGCTGGGCCACCTGGGACGCCGTCCTCCACGAGGGCATCATCCTGGCGGCGGCGCAGGCCGTCGGGGGCGCCCAGTACGCCCTCGACATCACCGTCCAGTACGCCAAGGACCGCCAGCAGTTCGACAAGCCGCTGGGCGCGTTCCAGGCCCTGGCCCACTACCTGGCCGACGCCGCCACCACGGTGGACGGCGCCCGGGTGCTCGTCCACGAGGCGGCGTGGGCCCGCTCGGAGGGACGTCCGGTGGGCAAGCTGGCCCCGATGGCCAAGCTCTACGCCTGCCAGACCTTCCGGGACGTGACGGCGACGGCCCAGCAGATCTTCGGCGGGATCGGGTTCACCGTCGAATTCGACATCCAGCTCTACTTCCGCCGGGCCAAGCAGCTCCAGCTGTCGTGGTGGGAGCCGGCGGTCCTCGAGGAGCTGATCGCCGCCCAGGTGCTCGACGGCTAGGCGGGCGGGCGGCGGAGGCCTCCGTCGGCGGACGGGCCCGCCGGCCGGAGGCATTCGGTACTCGGTCCTCCGGCTGCGCTACGGTCGGGCGTGCGCCCGGGGAGGGTCGCACCGGACCAGGGGGAACGACATGGCAGCTGACACGGCGACCGCGCCGGGCACGACGAAGCGGCATGGAGGGCTCTTCAACTTCCTCTTCGTCCACGAGATCGACGAGTACCCCGCCACCGGCAAGCGGACCGCCTACCTGGCGCTCGCCGTCCTGGCCACCATCGTCCTCTACTACACCTATTACACGCAGACCGGGGTCACCCCCAACATCCTCGTCTCGTACCACATGTCGTTCTCGTTCTACGTGTGGATCGTGGTCATCTCCAACGCCATCGGCGCGTTCGCCTCGCTGCCGGCGTCCAAGACCGACCGGCTCGGGCGATCCAACGTCGTCATCTACGGACTGCTGATCATCGGGCTGCTGGTCGCCATCGGCGTCCCGCTCTGCAAGACCGAGTGGCAGTTCGCCACGGTCATCTGCGTGCTCGGCCTGGTGGAGGGCGCCATCCTGGTGGCCACCCCCGCCCTGGTCCGCGACTTCAGCCCGCAGCTCGGACGTGCCTCGGCCATGGGCTTCTGGACCGTCGGCCCCGTGGCCGGCAGCCTGATCACCTCGATCGTCGCCGCCCACACGCTCGACACGTTCATCAAGAACCACGGCGCCGACGCCTGGAAGAGCCAGTTCATCATCTCCGGTGGCACGTCCATCGTGGTGTTCGTGCTGGCCCTCTTCTTCCTGAAGGACCTGTCGTCGCGCCTGCGCGACCAGCTGATGGTGAGCGAGCAGGACCGCACGCTCATCGAGGCCAAGGCCCGCGGGCTCACCGAGCAGGACGTGCTGGCCGCCACCGCCCACCCGTGGCGCCAGATCTTCAAGTGGGACCTCGTCGGGTCGGCCCTCGGGATCTCCGTGTTCCTGCTGCTGTACTACGCGGCCTCGGCCTTCTTCACCATCTACTGGGCCACCGTGTTCAAGAACCCCAGCGGACTCAACCTCACGACCTCCCAGGCCAACGACCTGAACACCTGGTTCTGGTGGGCCGACATCCTGGCCCTCATCGTCTTCGGCGTCCTGTCCGACCTGTTGAAGGTGCGCAAGCCGATGATGCTGGTGGGCGCCGTGGGGTCCATCGTCATGCTGTACTTCTTCATCCAGCGGGCGAACCACCCCTACTCCAGCTTCCATCAGATCATCCTGCTGGAGGTTCTGCTGGCCTCCTTCATCTCGCTCACGTTCGCGCCGTGGATGGCCGGCTACACCGAGATGGTGGAGGCGAAGAACCCCGCGCTGGTGGGGACCGGCCTGGCGCTGTGGGGGTGGCTGCTCCGGCTGACCGTCGCCGCCTCGTTCATCTTCCTGCCGGTGGTCGTCACCTCGGTCAACCCGGTGGTCGACAACCTGCCGTACGCGCAGACCACGCTCAACGGGAAGCCGTTCAACGCCCAGCAGTTCCAGATCGACCACCCGCAGTCGGTCGCCTTCGCCGAGGCCAACGCCAGCTGGCTGAAGGTGCTCCAGGAGCCGCAGAACGCGCCCGTCGTGGCCGCGGCCAACGCCAGCCCGACGCCGGCCAACATCGCCGCCCTGACGAAGGCGGTCGGCCCAGTGGTGTTCGCCAAGGTCGCCGCCAACCTGACGAAGCTGCAGACCCTGATCGTGCCGTACCAGACCGAGCTCGGCTACCTGGCGGCGCACCAGAACCAGCTCAACGACCTGCTGAACGGGGTGTCCAAGTCCCCGAAGCAGTGGCAGAACTGGTTCTGGGTCTGCATGGTCGGCATGTTCGTGTTCATCCCGACGATCTGGCTGAACCGTGGCCGGTGGAGCCCGGCCCGGGCACGCGAGGACGAGCAGAAGCACGAGGCCGACGTGGCGGCCGAGCTCGAGGCGCTGGTCGGCGCGAACGCCTGACCCGACCGGTCGGCCGGGCCCCGTGGCTCAGGGGCCCGGCGCCGGCGAGGCCAGCGCCGGGAGGACCCGGTCGGCGAACAGCTCGAGCGACCGCCAGCCGAGATCGGGGTCGAGCCCACCCACCAGCGGCTTGAGCTGCAGTGCCGACCGCGGGTCGAGATCGCGGGCGAGGGCCACGCACTCCTCGGGGGTGACCACCGCGTACCGGCCCGAGGCCCGCAGCTCGTCGACCGAGTCGACGGTGCGGTACGGGCTGGCCCCGGGCACCCCGGCCGCCCACCGGCCGTAGCCGTTGGCCTCGTGGAGCGCGTGGGGCCCGAGCTCGGCCCAGCTGCGGTCCGGGTCGTCGGTGACGAAGACCCACATCGGCCCCGACGGCCACAGCAGGATCCCGTCCCCCTTCCCCAGCCGTCGGCACTCGGCGACGTACGCCTCGCCCAGCGCCGGATCGGGCACGGCGGGCAGGAAGGCGTCCCCCAGACGGGCGGCGCGCCTCGGCGCGCCGCCCCCCACGATGACGAAGGGTCGGGGGCGCTGCACCGGCGGCGGGGTCACGGTGACGGTCCGCCCCCGGTAGGTGGTCGGGCCCCCGCCGAGCGCTCCGGTGAGCGCCTCGAGCTTCTCCTCGAACAGCGCCCCCCGGCCCTCGAAGGGGATGCCGAACATGGCGAACTCGTCCGCCACGTACCCGGGCACGACCGTGAGCTCGACCCGGCCGTCCGAGAGGGTGTCGAGGACGGCCACGTCCTCGGCGGTGGCGACGGGGTCCCGCAGCGTGAGCACCAGGGCCGACACCATGATGCGGATGGCCGACGTCCGGGCGGCCACGGCCGCGCCGAAGACGAACGGGGAGGGGAGGTAGCCGTCGTCCACCCCGTGGTGCTCGGACAGCACCACCCGGGGGCACCCCCGGGACTCGGCCCAGGCGGTCATGGCCAGGGCCTCGGCGTACAGGCGCACCCGGGGCGTGCCGAACGCGGGTGCCCGCAGGTCGTGGTGCACGAGCCAGTTGTCCATCGTCGGTCCCCCGTCCTCCGTGTCCCGTGGTCCGTGTCCCGGACCGCACGGCACGGCACGGGCGGCCCGCGGAGCAGAGGCTACGGCACCGGGCGCCGCCGTCGGGGCGACGCCGCGGCACAGCGGGGATCTACGGTGTCGGGCATGCAGGACAGCGCCGACCACCGGCCGGGGTTCGCCGTCGTGGACCTCGAGACCACCGGGTTCTCGCCCCACCACGAGCGGATCGTGGAGGTGGCGGTGGTGGTGCTCGACGCCCGGGGCGAGGAGCGGGACGCGTTCTGCACCCTGGTCGACCCCGGGTGCGATCCGGGCCCCACCCACGTGCACGGCATCACGGCCGGGATGCTCGTCGGGGCGCCGTCCTTCGCCGAGGTGCACCCCTACCTGGCCGGGCTGCTGTCGGGGCGCGTGGTGGTGGGCCACAACGTCGACCGCTTCGATCTCGCCTTCCTGCTGGCCGAGTGCCGCCGTCTGGGGGACGGGGTGGCCCCGGCGGCGGTCACCACGCTGGACACGCTGCGGGTGGCCCAGGCGTACCTGGACCTCCCGGGCAAGGCGCGCCTGGTCGACTGCTGCGACCGCTACCGGCTCACCTGGGAGGACCACCACAGCGCCCTGGGCGACGCCCGGGTGACGGCGGCGCTGTTCGCGGCCATGCGCTCCGAGCTGGGGGACGACATGCTCGAGGTGGACCGGCTGCTCGACGAGGGCGGGAGGCGCCGCTGGCCGGGGGCCGCCGCCGCCCGGCCCGTCGCACACGGCCGGCCCCGGGCGCTGTCGGCCTGACCGTCCGGCGCCGGGAGGTACGTGCCGCTGCGGTCAGGGGAGCGCTTCGATCGGCGGCACCATCATCGCCCGCTGGCGGGCGCCGCCCAGCTTCTCGTCGTCGACGTGGCCGCCGGGCGAACCCGCCACCAGCGGCGACCGGGTGAGGACGACGACGCCGGCCACGAGCACGGCCAGGGCCAGGACCTCGAGACCGATCCATGTCGCCCCGCCCCGCAGGACGTCGCCGAACAGCGTGATCCCGATCACGATGCTGACCAGCGGGTTGAGGGTCACGAGGGTGGTGCGCGACGCGGTGATCGGACCGGCGTGGAGGGCGCTCTGGAGGAGGAAGACCGTCCCGACGCCGACGACGCCGAGCATGTAGGGCTGGAAGTGGGAGAACACGGCGCTCCACCCGTGGTCCAGGTAGCCGGTGATGGCCTTGGTGAGCGCCGAGGTGTAGGAGGCCGTCACGGCGGTGGCCGCTCCGAGTGCCGCCGCCCGCCACCAGCGGGGACCCCGCAGCCCGGCCACGATGCCGCAGGCCACTGCGGCGGCCACGATCAGCGTGGCCACCACCCACTGGGAGTCCGAGGGGAGCAGCTGGCCACCGTGGGGACGGGCGGCAAGGAAGAACCCCCCGAGCCCGGCCACCACCAGGGCGGCCCCGAGCCACTCCCGTGCGCCCAGCCGGTACCGGAACCAGACGGCCAGGATGAGGAGCAGGAACAGCAGCTCCGTCGTGAGCACGGGCTGCACCGTGCTCAGCTGGCCGTGCTTGAGCGCGGTGGCCACGAATCCGAATTGGACGAGGCTGAACCCGAACCCGATCAGCCAGATCCGCTGCTTGACGGCGTGGCCGATGAGGCTCGCCCGGAGCGCGGACGACTCCGGTGCCGTCTCCACGCCCATGCGCTGCAGCACGGAGGTGAGGGCGTTGGTGAAGGCGGCGAGGGCTGCGAAGGCGATGGCCACCCTCCTGTTGTAGTCCAGACCGGTCCCCGACGTGTGTGCCGGGGGTACCGGGTCCCGGATCAGGGGGACGACGTGCGGCCTGCCGGCTCCCCCGGGTCGTCCCCGGCGGCGACGTCCTCGGCGTCCTCGGGGTCGTCGGCGTCGTTACCGGTCGGCACGTCCATGTGCAGGCCGAGGGCGTACCCCTCCAGGAAGACGTCGGCCTCCCGGCGGCGCGGGTAGCGGGACTCGAGCTCCCGGAACCGGGCGGTGTGCCCGGGCTCGAGCAGGTGTGCCATCTCGTGGACGATCACGGCGTCGAGCACCCAGGGCGGTACCGCCCGCAGTCGGGAGGAGATGCGGATCTCCCGGGTGGACAGCGTGCACGACCCCCAGCGCCTGGTCTGGTTGGTGACCCAGCGGATCGAGGAGGGTTCCACACCGTCGAGGTGGACGCGCCCGAGCTGGCGGGCACGGGCCGCGAGCTCGTCGTCCGACGCGTGGAGGTGGGGGCGGTGCCGGGTGAGGCGCCGGGTGAGGTGGTCGACCATCTCGTCGCGCTCGGCGCCCCGCAGGTGGGTGGGGACGACGACGACGATCCGGTCGCCCTCCCAGTGGGCGCCGGCCGTCTTCTTCCGGCGACGGGAGACGCGGACCTCCACGTCGGGGTGGAGGAGGGTGGCGGGTCGGGGTGCCGAGGTCATGGCGTCACGCTACGGCGGAGGTGTGACGGCCGTGGCCGGTGGCGCGGCGACCGCCCCGCAGCACCGGGTCCGGACCTACTCGTGCTGCCCGAACGGCGCCGGGGCGACGGCCTCGGACTCCGCCTCGGTCTCCTCGTCCGACGCCGGCCGGAGGGCACGCCAGACGCCGGCGCCGAGGATGCCGCCGACCACCGGGAAGACGAGGAACACCCACAGCTGGCTGAGCGCCCAGCTGCCCTGGAACACCGCGGTGGACAGGCTGCGGGCAGGGTTGACCGAGGTGTTGTCGATGGGGATCGAGATGAGGTGGATGACCGCCAGCGTGAGCCCGACGGTGAGGCCGGTCTGACCGACCGGCATCGACTTCCGGCTGGTGGAGGCGATGACGAAGACGAAGACGGCCGTGAAGAAGATCTCGGCCAGGATCACGACCGGGAGCGGGAACCCGCCGGGCGAATGGACGCCGTACCCGTTGGACGCGAACCCCGAGGCGCGGGCGCTGAACGTGCCGAGGTTGGTGGCCGTGGCCGACGCCACCCGGGTGCCGTTGGCGATGACGAAGATGACCAGGGCGCCGACGAGCCCGCCGACGAACTGACCCACCAGGTAGAAGGGGAGTTCCACGCTCTTCGTCTTGCCGATGATCCACAGGCCGAGGGTGACCGCCGGGTTGATGTGGCAGCCCGAGATCGAGCCGATGGCGTAGGCGGCGACGAGGAGGCTGAGGCCGAAGGCGAGGGCGACGCCGAGGATGCCGACCGAGTTCGCCGAGCCGGTGAAGTGCCCCGTGGCCAGGATGGCGGTGCCCGGGCCGCCCACGACGAGGATCATCGTCCCGATCGCCTCGGCGATCCCGATGCGCAGTCGCTCGCTCATGGTGGCTCCTCTCGTCGGGTGCGGCGGACGCCCGGTGCGCCCCGGCGGCCCGCCGGCGGGTCCGTGCGCACAGGGTAGACAGCGGGTCGCCGCCGGCGGTGGATGGACGGATGCCGCGAATGGGCCCTCGACGGGGACCCCGGTACGATGTCCGTGTGCGTCGCTACCTCTCGCCACGGTGCCTGGGCATGCACCTCACCCTCGTGGTGCTGCTGCCCGTGTTCGCCTGGCTCACCTGGTGGCAGCTCGGCCGCGCCGAGGGTGGCAACTCGTTGAGCTGGGCCTACGTCGTCCTGTGGCCGGCGTTCGGGATCTACGCGGTCTACACCTGGTGGCAGCTCATCCACGACCAGACCGCCCGGGTGCCGGGCCGGCCCCGTGCGTCGGGCCCCACCTCGCTCTGGGCGGACGCCCCCTCCCCGGGCGCTCCCGGGGCGACCGGGGCGGCGAGCGCCGCCGGGTCGTCCGACGACCCGGTGCGGCGACCGCCCGGCTGGGCGCTGACCGGTGGGCGTGCCCGCAGCGTGGCGATCGCCGCCGAGGCCCCCATCGACCCCGAGCGCGGGGGCCGGGGGGAGCGGTTCGCTCCGCAGACGGCGGAGGAGGCCGCCCGGCTCGCCGAGTACAACCGCTACCTCGCCGAGCTGGCCGCCGAGTCGCCGTCGTGACCCCCCGATGACCGACGGCGCCACCACCGGCCCCGCGCCGCTCGAGGAGCTCGGCCGGCCGACGTGGGCCAAGCTCGTCCGCTGGGACGACATCGGTGCCCTGGTGCGCTACCGGGTGATGGCCTTCGTCGTCGGCACCGGGCTCGTCCTGCTGGTCTTCATCGGCATGCCGCTGCAGTTCGCGGCGCACCAGAAGTTCGTCGTCGAGGTGGTCGGCACCTTCCACGGGTACCTCTACCTCGTCTACCTGGTGACGGCGGCCGACCTGGCCCGCCGGGCCCACTGGCGGATCGGACGCATCCTGGCCGTGGTGGCGGCCGGCTTCGTGCCGTTCCTCGCCTTCGTGATCGAGCACCGCGTCTACCGGCAGATGCAGCAGGAGTACGCCGCCGCGCTGGCCGGCATGGACGGCGACGACGACGGGGCCGGCGACGGGGCCGCCTCCGGCTCCGGGGGCGCGCCGGTGGCGGGTGAGCGTCGGTCGGACTAGCGGGCGCCGCGCACCAGGGCACCCGGCCGGGCCCCGGTGTCGACCCCGTCCGCGAACGTGGTCACCCCGGACTTGATCGTCTCGACGTAGCCCACCGCCCCCTGCAGCAGGCGCTTGCCGCCGGCCGGCAGGTCGTCGGCGACCCTCGGGTTGGTCAGCTGGAGCCGGTCGTAGTCGATGAGGTTGAGGTCGGCGAGCGCACCGACCTCGATGGTGCCCCGGTCGGTGAGGCCGTAGAGGCGGGCGGTGTCGTGCGTCTGCATCTTGACCACCGATTCGAGGGGGAGCCGTTCGCCGCGGGTCCGGTCGCGGGTCCAGTGGGTCAGCATGAAGGTGGGCTGGGACGCGTCGCAGATGATCCCGCAGTGCGCGCCGCCGTCGCCCAGCCCCGATGCGGCCCGGGGGTGGAGCAGCATCTCGCGGATGGCGTGCAGGTCGCCGTCGGAGTAGTTGAGGATCGGCACGTACAGCAGGCCCCGGCCGTCGTCCTCGAGCATGGCGTCGTAGGCGATCGACAGCGCCGGCCGTCCCGACGCCGCCGCCATCCCGGCCAGCGAGCGCTCGGGCCCCGGCTCGTAGTCGGGCGGGTCGCCGAGGATGTAGGTGGTCGGGAACGCCTTCTCCATGGAGGCGGCGGTGACCGGGTCGGGCTCCCAGGACTCGATGGCGTCGCGCACCTCGGCGGTGCGGAGGGCGGCCACCAGCTCGTCGGCCGACAGGCCCTTCGCCTTCAGCTGCTGGTAGGCCGGGATCTGGTCGAGGAGGCAGTAGGTCGTGAAGTGCCCGGACAGGAGGCCGAAGCCGCGGCCGGCCACCTGGGGCCACAGGTCGGCACCCTCGTCGACGGCCCGCAGCGACTCGTCCATCAGCTCGCGCCACAGGTCGGGCGCGGCGTCGACCTGGATCAGGGCGAAGGTGACCGGGCGGTGGATGGCGGCCGACAGCCGGCGCATCCAGTCGACCTCGGTCCTGGGGGCCACGATGTCCTCGCCGGCCGTGCCCGCCGGGGCCAGCTCGAAGACGCCGGTGCCCAGCTCGCCGAGCGCGGCGCCGATGCCGAACAGCTCGTCCTCGGCGGCGTAGGTGCCGGGGACCGGCTCGCCGTCGATGGCCAGGTGGGCGATGGTGCGCGACGTCGAGAAGCCGAGGGCACCGGCGGCGACCGCCTCCTTGACCACCTGCTTCATGGCGGCGATGTCGGCCGGGCCGGCCGGCTCGTTGCGGGCGCCGCGCTCACCCATCACGTAGGAGCGGACGGCGCCGTGGGCGATCTGGGTGCCGATGTCGACGGTCCAGCGGCGTTGGTCGAGGGCGTCGAGGTACTCGGGGAAGGTCTCCCAGTCCCACGTCATGCCCTCGGAGAGGGCGGACCCCGGGATGTCCTCGACACCCTCCATGAGACCGATCAGCCACTCGTGCCGGTCCGGACGGGCCGGGGCGAACCCGACACCGCAATTGCCGGTGACCAGTGTGGTGACACCGTGCCAGCTGCTCGGTGCCAGCACCTCGTCCCACGTGGCCTGGCCGTCGTAGTGGGTGTGGATGTCGACCCACCCGGGGGTGACCAGCAGGCCGTCGGCGTCGACCGTGCGGGCCGCCGCCTCGCCCCGGAGGTCGCCCACGCCCGTGATGACGCCGCGGCTCACGGTGATGTCCGCGGTCCGGGCGGGCGCTCCGGTGCCGTCGACGACGGTGCCACCCTGGATGACGAGATCGTGCATGGTGGTGTCTCCCCCTCCGGCACCCCCACGGGATGCGCCCGACGATGCTCGCACGCCCGGATCGGACGCGCAATGCACCGACGGTTGGGGACCGCGGCCCGGGCGTGTCCGGGTCAGCGGGGCGGGAGCGAGTACGTCACCTGGGCCTTGGCCACCAGGGCGTCGTCGGCCACCGAGTGGAGTGCCACGTCGACGACGCCGAGGCGCGAGCCGAGCTTCAGCAGCGTGCCGACGGCCACGACGTCGACGAGGGCCGGCTTGCGGAGGAAGTCGATGTGCAGGCTGGTGGTGACCGACAGCGCCACGGGGCCGATCTGGCCGACGATCGCCAACCAGGCCGCGCAGTCGGCCAGCGCCATCAGCGACGGCCCCGAGACCGTCCCGCCGGGCCGCACGTTCGACTCGTCGACGGCGAGGCGGAGGCGCACCCCGGACCCGGTGACCTCCTCCACGGTGTAGGGCAGGTCGCCCGGGAAGGCGTCGTCGAGGAACGACTGGAGCGCGTCGACGTCCATGACGGGGGGCACGCCGGCCGATCGTAGCCAGGGCGGGTGCCGGGGCGGACCGGCGTCGCCGGTCCCGCTCCCGGCGGTACGGCGTCCGCTGCCGGACGACCGGCGCCGCCCGGGCCCGTCCCCCGTCGTGCGGACTGTCCCGGCCGCCTCCCCGTCGTGCAGACTGGCGTCGGGTCGGCCCCGGTCGGGACGGCCCGTGGGACGGGCGACGGGGGAACGGTGAGCGGAGACGACGACGAGGGTCCGGGCGGGTTCGACCGGAGCGACCACCGGGCGGCCGCCGATCTGGCCCGCCGGGCCGGCGAGCTCCTGGCCGGACTGCAGCGGGGCGACCTCGAGGGCAGGGAGCTCGGTGCCGAGGGGGACCGGCGGTCCCACCAGCTGCTGACCGGACTGCTGGCCGAGCGGTTCCCGGACGACCGGGTGCGGTCGGAGGAGGACGAGCAGCGCGAGGCGCTCGCCACCGACGTGGGCCGGGTGTGGATCGTCGATCCGCTGGACGGGACCCGCGAGTACTCCGAGCGGCGCACCGACTGGGCCGTGCACGTCGCGCTCGCCGTCCACGGTGCCCCGGTGGTCGGGGCGGTCGCCCTGCCCGGGCTCGACCTGGTGCTGGGGACCGGCAGCCCGCCGCCGCTGCGTCCTCTTCCGCCCCGGCCCCGGCTGGTGGTGAGCCGCACCCGGCCTCCCGGATTCGTCCCGTCCGTGGCCGAGCGCCTCGGCGCCGACACGGTGCCCATGGGGTCCGCCGGTGCCAAGATCTCGGCCGTGGTGCGCGGCGAGGCCGAGGTGTACGTGCACGCCGGCGGGCAGTACGAGTGGGATTCGTGCGCGCCGGTGGCGGTGGCGCTGGCCGCCGGGCTCCACTGCTCGCGCCTCGACGGCTCCCCGCTCCGCTACGCCCGCCCCGATCCGTGGCTGCCCGACCTGGTGGTCTGCCATCCGGCCCTGACCGCCGACGTGCTGGCGGCCGTGCGCGACTCGGTCCCGATGGAGCAGGCGGACCCGCCCGCGGCGGGGTAGCGGCGTCCCGCAGGCCGGCTCACCGTTCGGTCAGACCCTCGCCGGTGTCGTCGACGGGCTCGGTGGCCAGGGGCGCGTCGAGGTCCCACCCCTCGGGGTCCTCCTCGCGCTGGCGGGCGAGGGACGAGGGTCCGCCGGCGCCGTCCGGGTCGTCGATCATCCCGTCGAGCACGGCCAGCTGTTCGGGGTCGTCGAGTTCGGCACCCGCCTCCTCGAGTTCGCGCTCGTCCAGCTGGAAGTGGGGGTCGAGCGAGGGGTCGATCTCGAGGACCTCCTCGAAGTCGGGATCGAGTCGCGTGGACTCGTCGATGGCGTCGTCGCCCTGCTCGAACGTCTCGTTGCCGTCGGTCTCGTCGGTCATGGCCGCTCCGTGTTCGTCGTCCGGGCGCCTCGGCCGCTGCCGTGCGCCCCACCCCGATCGTAGGTCGGCCGCCGCGCCCGCCCCAGGGTCGTTCGGCCCGGATGGCGCCCCGGTCGGCGGCCCCGGGCCGTCCGCAGCCGGAGGTCAGAACTCGGCGATGGTGCCGCCGGGCACCACCGCCAGCTCGGCGTGCTCGAGGTGGTGGGCGAGGTCGGCGTCGGCGTCGGTGCCGGGGGCCCCCGGGATGAGGAGGGCGGCCACCACCGCCACCACGGTCATGGCCGCCAGGAAGGCGAATCCCCGGGTGTAGTCCGATTCGGCGGGGTAGCCGTCGGCGAGGATCTGGGAGGCCACGATGCTCGACATGACGGCCGCCCCGATGGCGCCCCCGATGGTCCGGATGTTGGCGTTCATCCCGCTGGCCACGCCGGTCTGGGCCATCGGCACGGCCTGGACGATGAGGTTGGACATGGCCGAGAACGCCAGTCCCAGGCCGACGCCCAGCAGGGTGCTGGCCAGGTAGATCTGCCACGCCTGGTGGTGGGCGAAGGCGAGCAGCAGGTACGCGCCGGTCGAGGCCGTCGACCCGGTGATCACGGCGGCCTTCGAGCCGATCGTGGCCGCGATGCGGCCGCTCAGCAGGCCTCCGACGAACATGGTCACCGTGAGGGGGAGGAGGAAGAGCCCGGACCGGACGATGCTCGCCCCGAACCCGTAGCCGGTCGAGGTGGGCGTCTGGACGAACTCGGGGAGGAACCCGATCACGGCGTACATGCCCATCCCGAACATGAAGGCCACCAGGTTGTTGGTCCACACGGCCCGGCGCCGCATCATGTGCATGTCGACGAGGGGCTCGGTGGCCCGGAGCTCGACGACCACCCAGGCCACGATCAGCACCATGGCGGCGCCGACGAGGCCGAGGACCCGGGCGGAGCCCCAGCCCCACGACGGGGCCTCGCTGACGCCGAGCAGGAGCGCCACCAGCCACGCGGACAGCAGCACGGCGGCCAGCCAGCTGACCCTCCCCGGCGTGCGCACCGGGGACTCGGGCACGAACACCCACGCGGCGACGGTGGCGACGGCGGCGATGACCATCGGGATCCAGAAGAGCCAGTGGTAGTCCAGGTGGCTGACGATCGGGCCGGCCAGCACGATGCCGGCGCCGCCGCCGACGGCCGCCATGGCGGCGATGATGCCGACGGCGCCCGCCACCTTGACCCCGGGGAACTCGTCGCGGACGATGCCGAAGGAGAGCGGGAGCACGGCGCCGCCGATGCCCTGGACGGCCCGGGCGACGATGAGCACGGCGATGGAGTGGGCCAGACCGGCGACGACCGAGCCGGCGGCCAGGGCGGCCAGCGTGACCACCAGCATCCGCTCCTTGCCGACCATGTCGCCGACACGGCCGAGGATGGGGGTGAAGATCGACGCCGACAGGAGGAAGGCGGTCAGCACCCAGGTGACCGTGTTCTGGTTCGTGTGCAGGTCGTGCTGGATGGTGGGCAGCACGGGGGACACGAGCGACTGCAGGAGCGAGTAGGCGATCGTCCCGAGCAGCAGGACGCCGAAGGTGACCCGGTAGCTCGACCGCGTGGTGGACCGGGACACGGGGATCCGTCCGGCGGACTCAGCCGGCCCGCAGGACGGGAACGGGGCTGTCCACCTCGACCGTCCCGTCCGCTGCCGCGGTCACGGTGACGGGACCGTGCGGGGTGGGAACCGTGGCCCGTGCCCACTCGAGGCCGCCGAGGGCGGGCGCCACCCGGACGGACCGGTAGCCCGGTTCCGCCGGGGTGATCCCGAGGGTGTGGACGACCAGGTCGCGCGTCGGCGTGGACGACCATCCGTGGCAGCGGGTGCCGCCGACCCAGCACTCGGGCCAGGTCGTCTCCCCGGCGTCGAGGAAGACCTGCCAGTCCCGGCACTGGTCCGCCACCAGGTCGGCCCGCCCGGCCCGTGCCAGACCGTCGTGCAGGACGTACCGGAAGAACGGCTCGGCGGCCACCATCTGCCCGTCGACGTCCCACACCGGCTCGGGGTAGCCCGTCACCAGGTGGGCGAAGCCGCCCGAGTCCCCGTCCACCGTCACCGAGTCCATGACCCACGAGTGGCGGACCAGGCGCGAGCGGTCGGTCAGGCGGGCGATGACCGCATCCCGGCGCCCCGCGGGGACGAGGCCGGCCGCCAGGGCCGCGGCGCCGCCGTGCTGGGCCGCCTCGGGCCGGCGCTCCCCGTCGACCCGGTGGTCGACGTAGACGGCACGCCCGGGGTCGTAGAAGGCGTCGAAGGCGTCGCGGACCCCGGCGTACCGGGTCCGCGCCCATGTCGCCGTGCCCTCGTTCCCGAGCCACGCCGCCATGTCGGCGAGGTCCTCGAGGGCGCGAGCCCACAGCGCGTTGAGCACCGACGACGTCCCCGCGGCGTAGACGCTGGCCCAGTCGAGCAGCACCCATCCCGTCACGTCGTGCAGGAGACCGTCGGCGCCGAGGTAGGACTCGAACCACCGCAGCGTCCGCTCCGCCACGGGCAGGAGCTCGCCGACCAGTGCGCGGTCGCCCGTGTAGCGGTAGAGGTTGTGCAGCGAGCGGACCCAGTGGAGGGACCAGTCGGGGACGAACGTCCGGTCGTCGGCCCAGAAGTCCGAGGCGGGGGCCATGGCCAGCATCCCGTCGGAGCGGGCCGAGGCGGCGAGCTCGGGGTGCCACCGGGCCATCGACCAGTCGGGGTTCGCCACCAGGTCGACCATCTGGTGGACGACCGAGTCCCCGGTCCAGGCGCGCTGCTCGCGGGTCGGGCAGTCGACGTAGGCATCGAGCGCGCAGAGGTCGACCGTGCGCAGGCCGACGGCGTGGATCCGCTCGAGCACGGGGTCCGAACAGGCGAACGAGGCGCCCCCGGGCCGGGGCCGGTGACGGTCCTGGACCGACAGGGCGAGCGAGGGGAGGGGTCCGCCGCCCGTGCGCACGCTTGCGTGGAGGTACCGGGCCCCGATCACGTCGAACGTCTCGAACCGCTCGGTCCCCCCGCCGCGGCAGACGTAGCGGAAGCCGGCGTGCTGGCCGAGGGTGGCGAGGCCGCCGGCGTCGTCCCGGTGTTCGGCCGCGGCCACGTCGACCGTGGTCCCGCGCTCGGCCCCGGCGATGTCGAGGACGACGGTGCCCGCCGCGATCCGGCCGAGGTCGAACGACGCGCGGCCGACGCCGTCCCCGACGGTGTCGGCGCCAGCGCGCTCGTCGGCCAGGACCTGGCGCACCGGGTCGTCGACCGGAGGGGCGCCCGGACCGGGCCGGGGTCCGTCGGCCTCGGCGGTGTGCCGGGCGCCGCCGGGGAAGGCCCGGCGGACCGGGGGGAGGAGCATCCCGAACGGCTCGCTGGGGGGACGGACGTCCCCCGTGGACCCGGTGTGGACCGGCACCACCTCGACGGCACGGCGCCATCCGGCGGCGTCGAATCCGGCGGACTCCCAGCCGACGGGGTGCCGCGTGGCGTCGAACGACTCCAGCGGCAGGCAGGCGACGTCCCCCGGGACGGGCACCGGCGACCAGGCGTCGCCCGGTGCGCACGACCACGACCGGTCGCTCACGACCCAGTCGTCGTCGACCGCCGCCTCGAACACGAGGCACCCGGCGCCGAGCGAGTAGGTGGGCGGGACCGGCGTCCACCACGAGGTGGCCTCGCCGAAGCGCCGTGCGGTCACGGCGAGGACGTTCGTCCCGGCCCGGAGGACGTCGGTGAGGTCGACGACGTCGTAGCGGGCCCGTCGGGGATCGGACCGGACCGGCCCCCGGGCCACCTCGGTCCCGTTGACCACGAGCACGTAGCGCCCGTCGACCCACAGACGGCACACGGCGCGGGTGGGTGCGGCGTCGAGCTCGAGGACGCGACGGAACAGGGCGACGGTGTCGAGCGGGTCGTCGACGACGGGGCGGGTGGCGGTCACGGTCCGGATGGCCGGCCGCTCGTGCCAGATCCACCGGCCGCGCCACCTCGGACCGAAGGGTTCGGGATGGGACGGCTGCATGCGCGCACCCTAGCCCCGGGTGCCGCCGCGCCGGCCGACGGCCGCCGGTGACGTCCGGTGACGTCCGGGTCCGACCGGTAGGGTGCACCACGTGACGAGCGAGCAGGCGGCGACCGCCGTCGGGAGCCAGGAGGAGTCATGACGTTCGCCCACCGCACCGAGGACGTGGTCCAGGTGATCGAGGCCGTCGGGATCGCCGTCCTGGTCCTGGGCGGGTTCGCGGTGCTGGTCCGGGCGGCGTGGATGTCGCTCCGGCGGAGCAGCCGCGGCGGTGCCTTCACCTACGGCCGGCGCCACCTCGGTCGGGTCATCCTGCTCGGCCTCGAGATCCTGATCGTGGCCGACATCATCCGCACCGTGATCGTGGACCAGTCCCCGGCGAGCGTCGCCGTGCTGGCCACGATCGTGGTCATCCGCGTCGTGCTGAGCTGGTCCCTGGCCGTCGAGATCGACGGCACCTGGCCGTGGAACAAGGCCGCGTTCGACGCCGAGCACGCCCCCGGATCCGGACGGAGCACCGGAGGGGCCGAGGGTCCCTGACGCGCACCGGCGTGTCGGGCCGCGGGCGGCGACCCGGGCGGGGGCTAGAGGATCCTGCGGAAGATGCGGGCCTTCCGGTCGGTGTAGGGCGGATAGGCGAGCGGGGGGTCGACGGCCGTGCCCCGGGCCAGCACGGGCTTCCGGTGCTGGAACAGGCGGACGCCCGACTCGCCGTGGTAGCCGCCCATGCCGCTCTCGCCCACCCCGCCGAACGGCAGGTGCGGGTTGGTGAAGTGCAGCATGGTCCCGTTGACGGTCACGCCGCCCGAGGCGGTGCGGGCCACGACGTCGTCGACCACGGACCTGTCGCCGGCGAAGACGTAGAGGGCGAGCGGGTGGTCCCGGTCGTTGACGAAGTCGACGGCGGCGCGTGCGGATCCCACGGTCAGGACGGGCAGGAGCGGACCGAAGATCTCCTCCTGCATGAGCGCCGACGACGGGTCCACGTCGACCAGCACCGTGGGTGCGATGTAGCGCTCGGACGCCACGGTCCGGCCCCCCATGGCCACCGTTCCCCCTTCCAGCAGTGCGGTCAGGCGTTCGAAGTGCCGGTCCGAGACGATGCGCCCGTAGTCGGCGCTGGCGTGGGGGTCGTCGCCGTAGAAGGCGGTGATCGCCGCGGACAGTTCGTCGAGGAACGCCTGGCGCACCTGCTCGTGGACGAGGACGTAGTCGGGGGCGATGCAGGTCTGCCCGGCGTTCATCCACTTCCCCCAGGCGATCCTGCGGGCCGCGACCTTCAGGTTGGCCGACGCGTCGACGATGGCCGGGCTCTTGCCCCCGAGCTCGAGGGTCACCGGGGTGAGGTGCTTGGCGGCGGCGGCCATGACCACCCGACCGACGGCGCCGTTGCCCGTGTAGAAGATGTGGTCGAAGCGCTGGTCGAGCAGCTCGGTCGTCTCGGGGACGCCGCCCTCCACCAGGGCGACGGCCGTCGTGTCGAGGTAGCGGGGGACCAGGCGTCCGAGGAGGGCGGAGGTCGCCGCCGAGATCTCCGACGGCTTCATCACCACGGTGTTGCCGGCGGCGATGGCCCCGGCCGCCGGCGCCAGCAGCAGCTGGACCGGGTAGTTCCACGGGGCGATGACGAGGACCACACCGAGCGGCTGGGGCACCAGCTTGGACCGCGCCGGCAGCGCGACCAGCGGCGAGGCGACCCGCTTCGGCCGGTTCCACCGGGCGAGGTGCCGGAGCATCGACTCGATCTCGCTCTGCACGAAGGCGATGTCGGTGATGAACCCCTCGACGGCCGGCTTGCCCAGGTCGACCCGCAGCGCCTCGAGGAACTCCGCCTCGTGCTCCTCCAGCATGCGGGCGAGCTGCTCGAGCTGGCGTCGGCGCCACGCCAGGGGACGGGTCACGCCCGACCGGTAGGTGGCGCGCAGCGTCGCCACCGTGGAGGCGAGGGAGGTGGTGGGGGCGTCGGTCGTGGCGGTCATGCCACCAGTCAACCAGCAACGACGCCGCGGCAGCCCGCGGAGGGCCCCTGCGGGGTCCGGACCGAGCGGGTGGGCGTCGGGGGGTGCCGCTGCGCTCAATCCCGGCGGGACGGGTGCCGATAGAGGCAACCGGGACCCCCGGGGGTCGAGCGGTGCGGGACGAGTCCGCCCGACGAGAGGACGCGATGGCACAGGGTCTCTACGCAGTGGGGGCATGGACGTTCCGGCACCGGCGCATCGTCGTCGGCTTCTGGGTGGTCCTCCTGTGCGTCGTCGGCGGGCTCTCCCAGGCCTTCGCACGGCCGCCCAGCACGCAATTCTCGATCCCGGGGACCCAGTCGCAGGAGGCGATCGACCTGCTCAACCAGAAGTTCCCCGCCGCGGCCGGGGCGTCGGCCCGGATCGTGTTCGCCGCCCCGGCCGGGCACCGCCTGACGGAGCCGCAGCTGGCGTCCGCCGTGCAGGCGACGCTGGCCCGGGTCCGCGCCGCCGGGCAGGTCGAGGCCGTGACCGACCCCTACGTCCTGAGGACCATCTCCGCCGACGGGAGGATCGCGTACGCCGATGCCGTCTACGCCGTCCCCGTCGCCCAGATCTCGGACGCCTCCAAGGCCGCGCTGGAGGCCAGTGCGCGTCCCGCCCGCACCGCCGGCATCACCGTCGCCTTCGGCGGCGGGGTGATCGCTCCGCCGGGGGCCAAGAGCTCCGAGGCGCTCGGCATGGCCGTCGCCTACGTGGTGCTGACCATCACCTTCGGCGCGCTGCTGGCCGCCGGACTCCCCCTGATCCTGGCCCTGGTTGGCGTGTCGGTCGGGATCCTGTCGGTCAACGCCCTCGGAGCCGTCGTCGACCTGTCCGCGACGGCGCCGATCCTGGCCACCATGATCGGGCTGGCGGTCGGCGTCGACTACGCGCTGTTCATCCTGCACCGCTACCGCGAGCACCTGGCCGAGGGATGCGAGCGTGCCGAGGCGGCGGCGCGGGCCACCGCCACGGCGGGGACGGCGGTGGTCTTCGCCGGCCTCACCGTGGTCATCGCACTGACCGGCCTGGCCGTCGTGGACATCCCGTTCCTCACCGTGATGGGATTCGCCGCCGCCGGCACGGTGGTCATCGCCGTGGCGATCGCCCTCACACTGCTGCCCGCACTGCTGGGGTTCGCCGGGTCGAAGATCACGGCGCCGAGGCCCCGGCGTGGCGCCGGAGGCACCGGCGGCGCCGGACCCGACGGACCGGCCGGGCCTGCGCCGGCGGTGACGGCCAGCACCCGATGGGTGGGGGTCGTGACCCGGCACGCGGTGGTGACCGTGCTCGCCGGGCTCGCCGTGGTGCTGGTGGTGGCCGCCCCCGTCCTCGATCTCCGGCTCGGGCTGCCCGACGCCGGCGCCGCTCCGGTCGGGACCACGGCCCGCACGGCCTACGACCTCCTGACCCAGGGGTTCGGTGCCGGCTTCAACGGACCCCTGATGGTGGTGGTCGACGCGCCCAACCGTGACAACCCCACCCAGGTGGCGGAGGCCGCCGTGGTCGGGCTGAAGCGGCTGCCGGACGTCCAGGCCGTGTCGATGCCCGTGCAGAACGCCGCCAAGGACGTGACGATCGTCAGCGTGACGCCGCGCAGCGGGCCGACCGCCCCGGGGACGAGCAACCTGGTCGCCACCATCCGCCGCGCGGCGGCCGGGATCCAGGAGGCGACGGGCATCCGGGTGCTGGTGACCGGCCAGACCGCCGTCAACCTCGACGTCTCGGCCAAGCTCTCGGGTGCGCTGCCCGTCTACGTCCTCGTGGTGGTGGGTCTGGCCCTCCTCCTGCTGATGATGGTGTTCCGGTCCCTGCTGGTGCCGGTCAAGGCGGTCATCGGCTTCCTCCTCAGCATCGCCGCCTCGCTCGGCATCGTGGTGTTCGTCTTCCAGCAGGGCCATCTCGGCCGGCTGTTCGGCGTGACCGATCCGGGGCCGGTGGTGAGCTTCCTGCCCATCCTCCTGGTGGGCGTGCTCTTCGGGCTGGCCATGGACTACGAGGTCTTCCTGGTGATCCGCATGCGCGAGAGCTTCGTGCACGGCGCCGAGGCCCGCGACGCGGTCCGGAAGGGATTCGCCGAGAGCGGGAGGGTCGTGGTCGCCGCCGCCCTGATCATGATCTCCGTCTTCGGCAGCTTCGTACTGAGCGACGACCTCGTGACCAAGTCCATCGGGCTCTCGCTGGCGGTCGGCGTGGCCGTCGACGCCTTCCTCGTGCGGATGACCCTCGTCCCGGCCGTCCTGGCGCTGGCGGGGCGCCGGGCCTGGTGGCTGCCCGCCCGGCTCGGTCGGATCCTCCCCTCCGTCGACCTCGAAGGTGGCGACCTGCGACCCGGAGGTGGGCCGTCCGCACCCGGCGGGCCGGACGGGTCGGACGGGTCGGACGGGTCGGACCGGGCCGGGGGTGCGCGCCCGGCCACCCCGGTCGGGGCCCCGCCCGACGGGTCGGACCCGGGGTCTGGACCGACGGGTACGCCGGACGGGCGGGCGCTCAGCCGGCGGTGACCCGAGGCGCCACCGGCGCGGGCACGGTCGAGCCACGCCCTTCCGACGAGGAGGTGTGACCGTCATGGGGGAAGGGTCGGCTGCTGACGTCGGGCGGGTGCCGGGGACGGTGCGTGGCCGCCCGGAGGTGCCTCCGGGCGGTGTCGGGGACCGAGGGTGACGCTGTCGTGGGCTCAGGTCACACCCGTGCCACGGCCGACGCGATGCCCACCACCGGGGCGTTGAGCGGCTGGCCGCCCTTCGAACCGGCGAAGGCGGCTCCGCCGAGGGCGAACACCCCGCCGTCGGCGGACGCGGTGGTGACCCCGGGGCCGGAGCCGGCGACCAGGCCCACCGTCGGGGCGACCGGGCTGTGGGAGGTGGTCATGGGCGCAGCACCGCCGAGCGCCTCGACGGTGCCGTCGGCGAGGACGATCCAGTAGCTGGAGGCGGTCTCCCCGGCGATGCCCACCGCCGGGGAGGGCCCCGCAGCGCCGCCGGCGTACCTGGCGTCCCCGAAGGCGTAGACCGCGCCGTCCCGGCCCACCAGCCAGTAGCCCTTCCCGTCCGGGGTGGCGGCCATGCCCACGATGGGGGCGCTGATCGGCGTGCCACCCATCGACCGGTAGAAGCCGGCATCCCCGAAGGCGAACACCCCACCGTCGGATGCCACCAGCCAGTAGCCGCCCTGGTCGGGCGTGGTGGCGATGCCGACGATCGGGGCGTCGAGCGCCTTGCCGCCCATCGAGCCGTAGAACTGGGCCGTGCCGAAGGAGAACACGCCGCCGTCCCTGGCCACCAGGTCGTATCCGTCGGCCGCGCCCGCGTTGTTCGGGCGCACGCCGGCAACGATGCGGCCCCAGGTGGAGGCGATCCCCACCACCGGGGCGTCGAGCGGCTGTCCGGCCATGGATCCGTGGAACTGGGCGTCGCCGAAGGCGAACACCCCGCCGTCAGCCGCCCCCAGCCAGTATCCCGCCGTCTGCTGGGGCGGCACCGGGGCGCCGGGGGCGGTCCCCGCGGTGTAGGAGATCAGCACGTTGGGATCGCCGAAGGTGGTGCCGGGCGTGGTGCCCGTCCCGGCGCCGACCGATGTCGCGCAGTTGGTGAGGGACGTGGCGCAGAAGTCGCTGCCGCCGCCCCCTCCGGCGCCGTCTTCGGTCGCACCGATGAGCGCAGCACCGCCGCCACCACCGGCGTAGCCGGCCCCCCCGCCACCGCCGGCGGCGAGCGCCTTGCCGAAGACGACGATGATGCCCTGGCCGCCACCGGTGCCGCCCCAACCCGGACCGACGTCACCGATGGTGGGGGTTCCGTCGGTGCCGGCGGACCCTCCCGGGGCCGTTCCGCCGACGCCGGGGACTGCCCCGGACGCACCCGCACCGCCGCCGATGGCGTTGCACGGGGAGCCGGACTGGCCGACGTTCCCACCCGCTCCGGAACCGGCCGGGCAGTCGGTGGTGCCGCCCTGCCCGCCGCCACCGCCACCACCGCCGCCGGCCACGAGCAGTGGCTGCGAGAAGTCTCCACCGAGGGAGACCCCACTCGCGCCGCCGCCGTTGCCGGCCGGGGCGAACGCCACTCCGCCGCCCGTGTCCACGCAGACGGTGAGGACCTGACCGGGCACCACGGTCCGGTCGCCGGTGACCTCGTCGCCTGCGCCACCGGTGGTGCCGATGTTGTCGAGCTGACCGCGGAAGCCGGCGGAGCCGGTCGCGCTGAGGTGGACGGCCGTGACGCCGGCCGGCACGGTCCAGGGGTTGCAGCCGGGCGTCGTGAAGGCCATGACCGTCGGGGCCGCCCCGGCGGGCGTGGGCAGAGCGACCACGGTCGCCAGGGCGACGGGCAGGGCGAGGGGCAGTGCGAGGCAGGCGGCGAGGGCGGCGCGCGTCCGGGCGGAGCGGGGCGTTGCGCGGCGGGTCGAGCGGACGCGGAGCATCGGGGGGAATCCTTTCTGGCGGCCCTTCCGGACAGTTCGGGGGGCGTCATCATGCCGCACCCGGAGCGGTGGTGTGCAGCACCTCGGACCCCATCCGGCCGAGGTCGCAGAGATGTGCACCGGCGGAGGGTATCGCAGCCCCGACATCGCGCACAGACCGGGCCGATAGCGGTCGGGCCGTCCTCGGTTTGACGGTCCGGGTTGCGTCCCGGGACTTCTCCCCCTTGCGGAGCCCGACGGGGGCTTGGCGTTCCTCGGCGGTGAGACCGCCGGGGTGTGATGCGTGCACCGCGTCGGTGGGGGTGAACTCGGGCGCTCCCGGCGGACGCACCGGAGCATCGCCTCGGTCCGTCCCTCCAGCCCGACGGGAAACTGGCAGAGCGGTGGTCGCCACGGCGGCCCGTCGGCGCCGCCTCCACCCTCCGTTCCCCGGCATCGTCGTCGACCGCTCCATCGACGCCGACCGGGTCGTCGCCACCTTGGACCGACTCGCCCTCGAGCGAGGCGCACCCGCCTTCGTGCGCTTCGACAATGGGCCTGAGTTCGTGGCTCAGGCGGTGGCCGACTGGTGCCGCTTCAACGGCGTCGGGTCGATCTTCATCGACCCGGGGTCACCCTGGCAGAACGCCTGGATCGAGTCGTTCAACGGCCGGATGCGCGACGGGCTGCTCAACGGCTGGCGCTTCGACAGCCTGCTCGAGGCCCAGGTGATCCTCGAGGACTGGCGCATCGACTACAACAGGAACCGTCTGCACTCGGCCCACGGCGACCTCACCCCGAGGGAGTTCGCCTCGGCCTGGACCGGCCGACACCAACCAGTGCTCGCATAGCAACTGGACCAGTCATCGGGGCCCGCTCAAGCCGCCATGGCCCGAATCCTAAGCCCACTCGCTGGGCGACACCATCCACTGCCGGGAGAGTGTCGCTTGTTCATCCATGTCCGCTCACCCATCGCGAACTATCGCATTCCGGCACGTGTGGGGCACCCCGGGGAGCCCGCGTGCACGGCGGACCCGCATTGGTGTCCTCCCGGGTGTGGCATCCGCCCGCGGCATCACCCCGGGGCTACGGTGATCTGACCTACACACCCGGCAGCGCCTGCCGGGGCCGGAAGGAGCAGCCATGGACGTCACCAACGCCGTCTTCCCCGCCCCGGGCCAGCTCGAGGCGTTCTTCGACAGCGCCGACGACGGTCCCTTCGTCATGCTCAACCTGGTCAAGTTCAAGGAGCGAGCGACCTACGACGACGACCCGTCGATCGACATCTCCGGGCGCGAGGCGTACGAGCGCTACGGCGTCGAGATGCGCACCCTGCTCGGCGATCGGGGAGGCCGCATCACCTTCCACGGTGACGAGACCGGCCTCCTGTTGGGGGAGGTGGGCGAGCTGTGGGACGCCGTCGCCCTGGTGGAATACGCCTCGCACGCTGCGTTCCTCGAGCAGATGAGATCACCGGAGCGGGCCGCCATCGAGCGGCACCGTTCGGCCGGACTGGCCGGGCAGCTGAATATCCGGATTACGCCCCAGGGACTCTGAGTTGCCGTGACCCTCTTTCGGCAGGGCTGCGGCAACATGGGTCGGGCTGGGCAGGCGGAGTCGATGTCGTCGATGTCGCTGTCGTGGAATCCGATAGGCGACTGATCATCGTGATGGACTCGATGTTGCCGATGGCCGACATGAAGCCCACATAGCCCATGTCGAGGGCCTGGCTCACCCTTTCGTTGGGTGACCTTCGATCACCGAACTGCACTCCATGGGCTTACGTCCCCGATCGCCGGCTATGAGCCTCCCGGTCTACTCGGCACGCAGCGACCGCTACTGGGCAGGTAGCGGTTTCGTTCGACTCATCGACCACGCGACGGCCACGGTGGGGTGCCCCGTCTAGGCTGACGGATCGACCGAGGCGCGGAGCGAGACGCGGAACGAGACGCGGAGCCCGGCGCGGAAGTCCCGCCCACGTAGCTCAGGGGATAGAGCGTCGGTTTCCTAAACCGTGCGTCGCAGGTTCGAATCCTGCCGTGGGCACCTTTGTGCCGTGGGCGGGATAGGAGATAAGGGGGTCTGAAACTCCCCACCCTCTGCCCGGCCCAGGTTCGAAACTCGCCTCCCGCACAACTCGAAGACCAGACGAGATAGGAGATAGAGGACCGCGAAACGCCGCTAACCCGGCGGGTCATCCTCTGGCCGCTGGTCCGCCAGCGCACTCGATTGCTTTCGGCGGCGTGCATGGAAGAACTCATTGTCTCGGTGCACCTTGTGTTCGTTTGTCAGCACTCGGTCACAAGCCTGCTCAACGAGAGTCTTGAATTCGGGCAGATCAGCTTCGGGATCACGGATGATCGCCGCAATTGGGAGAGTCCTCCAAGTCAGGTGGCTCCCATCGACAAGCAGGGATCCCTCGGCATCTTCAGGTAGAGCTAGCGCTACCTCAAGGTGATCGACATGGCCGTAGAGCGCACCCACCATCACTCCGTCGAGGTCATAGCCGATATAAATCGTCTTGACGTAACTGGAGCATCCACGCTCGGCGAAGATTCGGTGAGCAGAAGCCGCCAGATCGCGAGCCACGGGATTGAGCTCCGAGATGTACTTCATCGCATCGGCGTCAGGCACGCGAGGATCGTACGCTGCCGACTGATAGCGCGACGACCGATTCATCTACTCCAACCGCTTGCCCTTCGGCGCAACGCCCAATCTTGCGGGGGGGGGATCGGACTAGCCCCCAGCAGTAGTCCGTGTCACTTGCCGTCTTCGTTTCGAGAATCGAAGTGATTGCGCAATGCATCGTCTGATGGCCGTAAGGAGGGGTGCGCCGGATCATTTACTTTGCGGCCGTCAAGACTTCGATAGTACGGGTCGTCAATCAATGGACTGACCCAAACTTGCATCGTGCTTGGGTAAATGCTGAGAAGGCCCAAGTCGAAAAGGTTGTGAATGTCAGTCCGAAGCAGAAGTCCATTGTCCATCGTATTTGTGTGGTCCCCTCTGTAGGGGGAGATGTGGGCGGCATCGAGCACCTGTTGGGACGAGCATCCCGTGATTGCGCAGCAGCCTTCGTAGGCCGCCAAGAGTCCTTGACGGAACGCATGCTGACCGCGACGGCGAACGATCGCAGCAATGACTCGCTGGCGAGCATCGCCTTCATCACGTGGCTCCCCTTCACCTTCGAGCACCTGCTTGCCACTCAAGATCTCTAGTGCCTCAATGAGCCGATTCATCCCTTCGAGCGTGACGGTCGAGCCGCCACCAGAGGGGGTATCTCGCGAATCGCAACTCGCATCCCACGCAACTCCCGCACGGGCCGCAACTGCCTCACCGATCTCGGGCATCGACCCCTGCTGGTTGATCCCCGCGAGGGAGGCTGCCGCCTGAAACACTGCGACTGGAATTGTGCTCCCCGGGCGGAGAAGCCGCTGTGGGATTTCAAGAATCTCGCAGAGACGGTCGAGCGCCTCCTGTTTTGTCCGTTCGCCGCTCATGGAGGCAGATAGTTGCACGGGGCAGGCGGTTCGGGAGTGGACCCTGACCCGGGCAACCTCGTTGACTTGGATCCGAGGTACGCCGGAGCGCCGTCGGTGTGGGTCTGACGCACCTCAGAACAGGCTCCTGAAGCTACGGTCTGTCAGGATGGAGGAGAGCGACGAGGTGTCCTCCGGGAGGATCGTTCACGGATCGTAGCGATCCTTGAACGTCACAGCCATTGGCTAGTATGGAGACATGACAGTGCAGCGCATTCGAGGTCGGCGAGATGGCCTTGCGGCGAGCACACGGTACCTTCACGAGGTTTTGTCATCTGGATCTCATGACCATGAGACGCTATGGCTAGCACTTCTAAAGGTGTACACATCGGCGCTGAATACTCACGGTCAATTCGACGATATTATTTCAGACTCACGTCTGGCCATTACTGACACCAACAGTATTGAGAATGTCTTGGCTGAAGCATCCGTGGCTGAGATGTCAGTGCTATATGAATTCCTCTTGGCTCACGATGATATGTCTGAGAAGCGCACCAATGGCCAGTTCTTTACCCCTGACGACGTTGCAATGTTCATGGCCTCGAAGTCGAGGCAGTTTGGGACTGGGATATGGATCGATCCGTGTTGTGGAGTCGGGAATCTCTCGTACTGGCTCGTCAAGCAGCAACGCCGGCCGGAAGCATTTCTCCTGAACAACATGAAGTTTGTTGATCTAGACGATCTCGCGCTCTTCTCGGCGAGGGTCATCATGGCAACAAGGTTCCAGAAGAAGGAGTCATCGCTCTTCTCGAAGCTAGAGCCCAACTTCATCCAAGGTGACTTCTTGAGAATGGATGAGCAGGCGCGCGATGAGAATGGGCTGAGTTACGACTTTGTGATCATGAATCCGCCCTACGTTCAGACCTCGAGCAGAGGACTCGGGTTTGGATCGCATGAGTCCCGAGATATGTATGCCTTCTTCCTCGAGCGAGCATTCAAATCTTCGCGTGGCGTCATCGCCATCACTCCGCAGACGTTCACAAATGGTGCTCGTCATCGTTCGCTCCGGAGCATCATCCTCAATGAGAGCAAGGAATGCTCGATCTATTGTTTTGACAATGTGCCCGACACGATCTTCCGTGGATTCAAGTACGGGTCCGAGAACAGCAATACTGTGAACAGTACGAGGGCGGCGATCACGGTCGCATCGACTGCCAATGAATCGGCGGTGGGATGCAAGGACTTCCTGATCACGCCATTGGTCCGGTGGCCTTCACGTGATCGAGCACTGATGTTCTGCCGGGTCGATGAGATGTTGGGAAGACCAGTAACCGTGGAGGCCGACCTCTTCCCGAAGGTCCCAAAGGGCCTAGAGGACCTCTACGACGAGCTTTGCGAAACGCCGGTCAGGCTCTGCGATGTCGTGATCAAGCATGGCGAGGGGGAACACTTCAATGTGCCAACGACGCCCCGATACTTTATCTCCGCCGCCAAGAGAGACCTGTCCCGATCTTCCATGGCAAGACTCACAGTTGGAGATCGCCGAATGGCGAAGTTGGCGTATCTCACCCTAAACAGCAGTCTCGCCTACTTCTGGTGGCGGGTGCGAGACGGCGGCATGACACTTTCCCGGGCGACTCTTTTGTCAACACCGCTTCTCACCGGTGTGAATGTGGACACTAGGACCGCAAGTCGGCTCATTCAGCGACTTGAAGAGTCGGAGAGTTCCAATCTTGTCATCAAACTGAATTCTGGCAAGGGGAACGAAAACATCAAGCACTCTCGAGAACTGATTCACGACATAAATCGGCTCCTTGTACCGGCCTATGCGGATGCCTTGCTTCAACTACATTCCAACTCGTCACTGGCTGACTCAGTCTGAGAATTCGCATTCAGAGTCCGTCGGCCGGCGTGACGAATGTCCGAAGCAGGCTTAGAGCAGGTTCATGAGATGGAATCTCCATCGCCAGTTCAATCTTGGAACGGCACTACGTGCGGGCGTGTCGAGTGACGGACCGGACCTAGATCCGCCATGCTCTGACTGATTCCGCCTACTTTGGCCACCGGGATCGCTGTCCATCCGATCCCCCATGTGTCACCGGCACGTGGAAGAGAAGCTGAGAAGCCGGGGAGGCATCCGGCCGAACATGAGTCGATCCATTGGGTGGGCGGATCACGCCGGAGAGCTATGTACCAAGCGGAACGGGTCTTCTTCGATCAATACCGGCAGCGCATCAATGACAGTCCGGCACTGAAGACGTCAGTGTCAGAGGCGATAGGTGTGACCCTCGAACGCTATAACACTACCGTCTGGGAGAATCGGTTCATAGTTGGTGGTGTCATCGAGCAGATCATCGGGGCGTCAGCACGGGCGGTCGGTTTGACGGTGGAAAATGCAGGGAAATCGAATCAGGGATACGACCTAGAGATACAGAATGATCCTACTATCGGAATTTCTGTCAAGGGAGTGTTTGCGAGCGTAAATGGCAAGCACAATCTTGTGAATTTTAGGGGTGAGGGCAATGCTGAGGATCCCACTAGCAGGTGGAATACGGCTACGATGTTCGTGATGTCCGGGGTGGGTATTGGTTATACGGATCCAGAGTTCGGTGGGCAATATCTCCACGTCACATCAGATGCTCTGCAGATCTCAGGCAAAGGCCTTCAGGAATGGTGGATCGCTAATCCTGACCGGCTGATCGAAATCGAGATTCCTGGAAAGCCCACGGGTCCAGCGATTCGTGTCGCCAGCGATCCCGTTTCCTTTGACGTGCTGCAGGACTACCCGAATTTGATTCCACATTGGAGGGCAGAGATCTAAAGCACTCACGTGCTGGCATAGGGACGTCGAACGGGTTGTTTGAGCTCTTCAGCATCCCACTACAGCCGCAAGGGTTGCTAGTGCTGCCCAGTGCCTGGGATGCGGCACCCTGCGCCCGGCCCGCACCTTCGAAGCACTTGACGTCGACATACCGGTCGCCTTGGAAATCTTGGTGAGGGATATTGCCTCTAGCCCTGGCAGCACTTCCCGAGTGAACCATGCAAGATCATGCGTCTCACCCGCATGCTCCGCTTCCCATGCTGCTTGAACTGCGCGTTGTGACACATTTCCCGCTTGGCGAGCACGTTTCGCCTCAGGAGTGTGCGTGGGTCGCACCCCGGTACGAACTAGATGGTCAGCCGACGTGTGGGCCGACAGTTCCGCCAACGAATTCCCTATCTCTCTGCGGCGCCCCTCAAGGCAACTGGGGCAATATCGCCCGCGGGGACGATCCCTATCCCCTTCCAGAGGCACGGGCGCCCCGCAGGTAACGCAGAGTGAACCGGCCTGGGTCTGATGGAGGCTCAGGTGTTTGGGTTTCTCATGCCACGTCGGGCTGAGATCTTTGACGGTAGTCGTCTTCTGCTTCGGCCGGCGTG
>Ga0080006_1274000_pt1 | contig 106333 bp, 107 predicted proteins | sample RS3BMetagenome_FD_69209 | JGI IMG/M metagenome (GOLD analysis project Ga0080006, IMG submission 69209) | Ferric oxide microbial mat and aquatic microbial communities from Rainbow Spring, Yellowstone National Park, USA - RS3B (SPADES... ...
TCCCCGCCCCCAGATGGGATGCACGCGGTGGGGAGGGCTTGGCAGCCGTATGCCGCTGTCCGGCTCGAGGTTGTGGAGGCCGGTCCATTGTGCGATGAGATTTTCCGCATTGGCGGGGTCGACCACGGTGTCGGCCGTGCCATGCCAAATCGATATTCTTGGCCACGGCCCGGAATAGCCGGGCGGTGCGAGCGCGCGCGCGGCATCGGCCCAGCTACTTCCGGGTGGGGGGCCTGCTTCGGCCATCCGCGCGATACCATGAGCAAAACTGTGCGCCGCACCGGCGGGAAGGGCCGCTATGACGGCACCAGCAGCAAAGAGGTTCGGATAGGCGGCGAGCAGGTTCGTCGCCATTGCCCCGCCGGCCGACAGGCCAACGATGAAAACGCGGCCGGGATCCGCTCGAAAGAGGCGCAACGCCGTTTCGATCATCGCATGGATCGAGGCTGACTCCCCCTGTCCGCGTTGCACATCCATGGGACGGAACCAGTGAAAACATCGGCCTTGGTGGTTGGAGGGAGGCTGCTCGGGCAAGACCAAGGCGCTGCCCAACCGATCGGCCCATGCCAGCCAGCCTGAGGCGGCGGCGAATGCGGCCGCTTCCTGATGGCACCCATGCAACAGCACGATCAAGGGCGCGCCCATCGGGGCGAGCTTCGGCGGGGCATAGACATGCATGCGAAGCCGTCCAGGGTTGGAGCCAAAATGGAGAATTTCCGCAAGTTTGCCCCTGTGCGGCGTGTCTCTCCCAGGTTGCTTTGTCAGCACTGCCAATGCGTCCTTTATTGTTCGCCGAAACTCTTGTCGCTTCATCCTCAAGGCGGAAGTCCAATCCATGCTATGCACCCCCCTTGCCGTTCATTGGATATAGGTTCCTTATGCTGCAATGCAGCATGCGAAGGGAGAAGCCCAGCACCCCGGGAATGAGACTTGCCACAATAAGGGATACCAGCAGCCTGCGATTCGCGAAAAGAAGAGCCGGCAGGCGCCCGTAAGACCCTCGCATTCCGTTTGAGATGGACCATAACAGGGCGAGCCGTTCGGGAAAGCGTGAATGGCAAATCGGGAAAAGCTCATATCTGGTATCATGAGTAGGGGTCATCGGACCGAAACCGATGATGCCTTACATGAGGGTCATCGTATGGTCGGATTTATTCATGTTCGCGGCGCCCGGGAGCACAATCTCAAGAATGTGGATGTGCAGATCCCGCGTGATTCGCTCACGGTGATCACCGGATTATCGGGATCCGGCAAATCTTCGCTGGCCTTCGATACGATCTACGCAGAGGGCCAGCGCCGTTATGTCGAGAGCCTCTCGGCCTATGCTCGGCAATTCCTCGAGCTTGCGGGCAAGCCCGACGTCGATTCGATCGAGGGACTTTCCCCCGCCATTTCCATCGAACAGAAAACGACCAGCCATAACCCGCGCTCAACCGTCGGAACGGTCACGGAAATTCACGATTATATGCGCTTGCTTTGGGCGCGTGCCGGGGTTCCGCACTCACCCGTCACCGGCTTGCCGATCGAGGCGCAGACGGTGAGTCAGATGGTCGACCGGGTGATGGCCATGCCTGCCGGTAGTCGGCTTTTGCTGCTTGCCCCCGTGGTGCGCGACCGCAAGGGCGAATATCGCAAAGAGCTCGGCGAACTGCAGCGGCGTGGCTTCACGCGGGTAAAGGTGGACGGGACCGTTTACGAAATCGATGAGGTGCCCGCCCTGAACCGCAAGCTCAAGCACACGATCGAAGCGGTGGTGGATCGGATCGTGGTGCGTGAGGGGATCGAAACCCGGCTTGCCGACAGTTTTGAAACCGCGCTCGGGCTAAGCGACGGCATCGTTTATGTCGAGAATGCGGATTCCGGCGAGCGCACGGTGTTTTCCTCGCGGTTTGCCTGCCCGGTCAGCGGGTTCACCATCGAGGAAATCGAACCTCGTCTGTTTAGTTTCAACAGCCCGCAAGGGGCTTGCCCCGCTTGCGATGGGCTCGGTGTGGAAGGATCATTCGATCCGGCGTTGGTGGTGCCGGACGGTAGGCTTTCTCTTGCCGAGGGGGCAATTGCCCCTTGGCGCGGTGTGCAAAGCCCTTATTACGACCAAACCCTTCAGGCCCTTGCCAAACATTTCCACATCAGCATGCGCACCCCGTGGGAAGATTTGCCGGAGCGCGTGCGGAATGCGATTTTGTTCGGCACGGGCGATGAAGCGGTGAAACTGACCTATAAGGACAGCAATCGCGCCTATAGCATCTCCAAACCCTTCGAAGGCGTGATTCGCAACTTGGAGCGCCGCTGGTCGGAAACCGAGAGCGCATGGATTCGTGAAGAACTTGGCCGGTATCGGGCCGAGAAGCCTTGCACCGTCTGCAAGGGCGCACGCCTGAAGCCGGAAGCTTTGGCGGTCAAAATCGCCGGGCGCAGCATTGCTGAGGTCGCTGAGCTTTCGATCCGTGAGGCCTTGAGCTGGTTTGAGGCCGTCCCCCAGCATCTCACGCCTCAGCGTCTCGAGATCGCCCGGAGGATTTTGCGTGAGATCATCGAGCGGCTTACCTTCCTTGTCGATGTCGGGCTCGACTATCTGACCCTCGCCCGCTCGTCTGCCACGCTTTCGGGCGGTGAAAGCCAGAGGATTCGGCTTGCCAGCCAAATCGGTTCGGGTCTTACCGGGGTTCTTTATGTGCTTGATGAGCCTTCCATCGGGCTCCATCAACGCGACAATACGCGCTTGCTTGCCACGCTTCGCCGCTTGCAGCGGCTTGGCAATACGGTGCTCGTGGTGGAGCATGACGAAGAAGCCATTCGCGCTGCCGATTTCGTGATTGATATGGGCCCTGGCGCCGGAGCTGCCGGCGGCATGGTGGTAGCGCAGGGCACACCCGCAGAAATTGCGGCAAACCCCCGTTCACTCACCGGAGACTATCTTTCCGGGCGTCGTCGGATCGAAATTCCGCTGGTGCGCCGCCCGATCCAGAAGGATCGTGTTCTGCGTATTGTCGGTGCACGTGGAAATAATCTCAAAAATATTACTGCGGAATTTCCGCTTGGGGTCTTTACATGCATCACCGGGGTTTCCGGGGGTGGCAAATCCACATTGGTAGTGGATACGCTGTATAAGGCGCTGGCGCGACGCCTGATGGGCGCGGCCGAAGTGCCGATGCCGTTCGACCGTATCGAAGGGATCGAGTTTCTCGACAAAATTATCGACATCGACCAATCTCCCATTGGTCGCACGCCGCGTTCCAATCCGGCCACATATACGGAGCTTTTTACCCCTATTCGCGAATGGTTCGCCGAACTGCCGGAAGCGCGGGCCCGCGGTTATCAGCCGGGGCGTTTCAGCTTCAATGTGAAAGGCGGCCGTTGTGAAGCCTGCCAGGGCGACGGCGTGTTGAAAATTGAAATGCACTTTTTGCCAGATGTGTATGTGACCTGCGATACTTGCAAAGGTCGCCGCTATAATCGGGAAACTTTGGAAATCAAGTTTCGCGGCCATTCCATCGCCGATGTGCTGGAGATGACGGTGGACGAGGCTTTGCCTCTCTTTTCCGCATCGAGCCGCATTCGCGATCGGCTGCGTATTTTGGCCGAAGTCGGGCTTGGCTATATCAAGCTTGGCCAGCCGGCAACAACACTCTCGGGCGGCGAGGCCCAGCGCATCAAACTGGCCAAAGAGCTCGGCCGGCGCGCCACGGGCCGCACGCTTTACATTTTGGATGAGCCGACCACCGGATTGCATTTCGAGGATGTACGCAAGTTGCTTGGCGTGCTGCATGCATTGGTGGATCAAGGCAACACCGTTGTCGTGATTGAGCATAATTTGGAAGTCATCAAAACGGCGGACTGGATTTTGGATCTCGGCCCCGAGGGCGGCGACGCCGGAGGCCGCATTGTCGCTGCCGGTACACCAGAAACTATTTCCGAGAATTCGGAGAGTTATACGGGACGATTTCTTGCTCCAATTCTCGCAGAATCAAAACAGGCGCGCATGCGCGCGTAGTTCCTTTTTCGTATTAGAAAAATTTGTAACCTTTTATTCTTGATTTGTTAAATGAGTATGGCTTGCCACATGCGCGGTATGGTGTTCTGATTGCGCTGAGGTTGCGGATTTCGCAGCAAGTGAAGGAGGGAACCCATGCCTACTTCGAATAAGTTTTTGCGTTTCGGTTGGCTCTCGTCACTCTCGCCTGCGCAATACCCGAAGCGGAAAACGCTCGGCTTGTGTGCTCCGGAAACAAGGGAAAAACCCTGTTATGTGCAGCAATCGCATGTGATTGAGGTGAACGGCGTGTTTGTGGGTGCAGCCCTCAGCACCCGGGAAGGATTTCGCTTTATCGCCGTGGATCCCCGCGTTCGGGCCGCAGACCGCAGGTGTTTCGCCACGTTAGCGGAAGCACGCCGGTATCTTGCTCAGCTGTTTCGGGCAAAAAAGCTCGCCGCATCAGGCGCATAGAGCGAGGGAGGGGGGCGGAATAACCAACCGCCCCTGCTTGCTCTCATGGACGCCCGCCCTGAGGCAATTGCGTGTGTTCAGCCCACTCCGTGAGTGCGAAACCACGCAAGCATCCGCCGCCAACCGTCTTCGGCATCGGCTTTGCGGTAGCTCGGTCGATAGTCCGCATGGAAACCATGCGGTGCATCCGGATAAACCACGATTTCGACAATTTTCCCAGCGGCTTTTGCTTTCGCAGCGGCGGCGTAGACGTCTTCCACCTTGATCGAAGCGTCCTGCCCGCCGTAAAGCCCGAGCAACGGGCATTTCAGCTCCGCAGCCACGTCGGTGGGCGTTCGGGGTTGAATGGGCGAGGTCGGTGACAGGACCGGCCCGTACCAGGCCACGGCCGCTTTCAGGCGCGGATTGTGCGCGGCATAAAGCCAGGTATTGCGCCCACCACGACAGAAACCCGTAACTCCCAGCCGCTTGGTGTCCCCGCCATGGTTGGCCGCCCATGCGACGGTTGCGTCGAGGTCCTTGAGCAGCTGATCGTCGGGGGTCTTGGCAATGACTTCGCGCAAGATCGTCGGCACATCGGTATATTTGGAGAGGTCGGCGATGCGCGCGTAAAGCTCGGGGGCCACGGCAAAGTAGCCTTCTTTCGCCAGCCGCCGGCACACATCTTTGATGTATTCGTGGACCCCGAAAATTTCCTCGATCACCAGCACGATCGGAAACGGCCCGTCCCCTGTCGGTTTCGCATAATAGGCAGGAAGTGCTCCGGCATCCGTCGGGATTTGTGTTTCACCGGCATTGAGCCCTACGGTGTCGGTATGGATCATTTGCGCTTCCGCGCCATGCGCCGTTGCCAGCGTGAGGCCGCTGATCAGGCTGCTCACCATGAAACCGCGTCGGGCAAGCGGGAGTTTCGTCAAGGTGTCCAGATCTTCGCTACCATCCATTGTCTCTTCCTCTCACGATTATGTTCTGTATTTCTTGGCATCAATCTTGCTATACCCATCATACAAAATTGAGGAAAGCGAGGGGAAAGCAGAGTCAATTTGTGTCGCCAGAACGGAGCTGATGATGGTCCAACTTGTGCTTGTTTTTTGTGCTTTAGCGCAACCGCAGCTTTGCCGTGAGCAGCGCCCGGTCTTTGACCCCCCTCTCACTCTGATGGGTTGCATCACCGGCGGGCAGCGCTCGGCGGCACAATGGCTCGCCGAACACCCGAATTGGGAATTGCGCCGTTGGCGCTGCGAAGCGGGTCGTGTTCCCGACGGCAATGCCTGAACTGCCCAAGGAATAGCCGGAATCACACCGGATTAAGCCAGATTTTGAGCAATCAGTGCCCGGTTGAGATTTTCGGCGATTTTATCGAGAAAATCTTGAGTGTTCAGCCATTTTTGGTCCTTGCCGATGAGAACGGCCAGGTCCTTGGTCATGAACCCGCTTTCCACGGTTTCCACGCACACGCGTTCCAATGTTTCAGCGAAGCGAGTCACTTCGGGCGTGCCATCGAATTGGCCACGATACGTAAGACCGCGGGTCCATGCGAAGATGGACGCAATCGGGTTCGTGGAGGTCTCGCGTCCCTTTTGATATTCTCGATAATGGCGCGTGACCGTGCCATGTGCGGCTTCGCTCTCCACGGTTTTTCCGTCCGGGCTCATCAACACGCTGGTCATGAGTCCGAGAGAACCAAAACCCTGCGCCACCACGTCGCTCTGCACATCGCCGTCATAATTCTTGCAGGCCCAGACGTATCCGCCGCTCCATTTCAAAGCGCAAGCGACCATGTCATCGATCAATCGGTGCTCATAGGAAAGGCCAAGGGCCTCGAAACGCGATCGGAATTGGGTTTCATAAACCGTCTCGAATATATCTTTGAACATGCCGTCATATGTTTTGAGAATGGTGTTTTTCGTGGAGAGATACACCGGATATTTTCGCGTCAATCCGTAATTGAACGTTGCGCGGGCAAATCCTTCGATAGACGCTTGCGTATTGTGCATTCCAAGCGTCACACCCGGGCCGCGGAACTCATGCACGTCGAGCAGCTGTGCCGGGCCGCCGTCAGCCGGCTGATAGCTGAGGGTGACTTTGCCGGGGCCCGGAATTTTCATTTCCACCGCACGATAGACATCGCCATAGGCATGGCGGCCGATGACGATCGGCTTGGTCCAATGCGGCACCAAGCGGGGAACATTGCGGCAAATGATAGGCTCACGAAAAATGGTACCATCAAGAATATTGCGGATGGTTCCATTCGGACTGCGCCACATGCGCTTGAGATTGAATTCCTTCACACGCGCCTCATCCGGCGTAATCGTCGCACACTTTACGCCGACACCGTATTCCTTGATGGCCAGCGCGGCTTGCACCGTCACCTGGTCTTCCGTTGCGTCGCGATTTTGAATGCTCAGGTCGAAATATTTAAGATTAATGTCAAGGTAAGGAAGAATCAGTTTTTCACGGATAATATGCCAAATGATGCGTGTCATTTCATCTCCGTCCAACTCCACGACGGGATTCTTTACTTTGATTTTTTCCATAGCGCCCTCTTGTGCCATGCAAACAATAGACAGAAAATGCTAATCGGATTTTGCTCGCGAAGAGTTACACCGAGATATCAGCGCGGCAAGACGAGCCGGCGCGGCTCTGCCATCTTTCAGGAAATGCATTGGGCCTAAACCTCTAGCCAGCCTCGCATGACCGGCGTGCAATCTCCGCTGACCGAGGCTAACACCGGGCCGTCCGCGCTTTTGTGCGCGCGTGCGATAATCTGGCTTGGGCGCCCGATTTCGCTCCCCTGGGTGATCTCGTAACTCAGCGCCAATTCATCGCCAGGCGCGAGCGAAGTCAGCAAGGCAGCGAGAGCCGCATTCGCCGAACCTGTTGCCGGATCCTCCCAAACCCCAAGCAGCGGCGCAAACGCGCGCACGGAAAGCCGCGTCGCATCGTCGTCGCGTTTGGTATAAAGAAGCACCGGGAACCCCTCGCCCGCCTCCGGGAAACGCTTGGCAGCGGCCCGGATGGCGGCAAGATCGGGGCTTGCGCGGCGCAATGCTTCCAACCCCGAAACCTCCGCGATCACGAATTTTAACCCGACGGAAGCGACAATCGGCGGATGCGCCACCAGCTGAAAATCCTCGGGGGAAAGCCCGACGCAGGCTGCCAAAACCTCCTCCGGCACATGGATGCCAATTTCCAGCGAATGCGGTGCGGCCACGCGCGCGCCGGTAACTTTGCCATGAGCACCGCGCTCCAGATGCACGCGCACAAGCCCGCTCTTTTCCTCGAATGTAAAGTGCTCGGGCACGGAATCGCTCCGTTGCGCCAAAACAAAACCGGTGCCGATATTGGGATGACCGGCGAATCCGAGCTCCGCCCGCGGTGTAAAAATGCGCACCTTCGCGTAGTGTTGCGGGTTGTCAGGAGGCAAAACAAAAGTGGTTTCCGGGTAGCCGAACTCCGCCGCGACAGCCTGCATCGCGGCATCATCAAGCCCCCGCGCGTCCAGGATCACCGCGAGCGGGTTGCCGCCGAAACGGCGTGCCGTGAACACATCGACAGTCGCGAATTCATATTCAGCCATCGGGCACACTCCTTGGCAGGAAACGCCCTCTTAGCATGCGCTTTTGCCGGCGCGAATGCCTGCCGCGCTAGGGGGTTTCCAGGAAATGGAGCAGTGCCCGGTTGAAGGCTTCCGGTGCCTCGAGGTGCACGAGATGGCCGGTGTCGAATTCCATCACCTGCGCATGCGGCATCCGCGCGGACGCGGCATGAGCGAGCTCGGCGATATGGCCCATGCGGGGCTGATCCTCGGGTTTGGCATAGGCTCGCCCGGGGGCTGTGTGATCGCGCGTGCCGACCAAAAACAACGTGGGCGCGGAGACGAGCGGCAGTTCGTGCACAGTGGGCTGCCCCCAGATGGCGTAATAGGTCGCGACAAACGCCTCCACCCAACGGGGGTAATCACCGCTTCCCTTGATCCGCTCCCGAATCTCGATGAACGGACGCAGCGCTGCGTCGGAAAGCGTCGTGCCGTAGGCGGTACGCAAATAGTGTCGGTAATTCTCCTCCGTCCGGGCCATTTCCTCGGCAATCAGCTTCGATTCGGGCACCGGCGGAACATAGAAACGGTAGTCTTCCAACCCCAAGGGCGCTTCCAGCACCAGATGATGCACCCGCTCCGGAAACGTGCGGGTCAAGCGCACGGCGAGCATTCCCCCCATGGAATGGCCGACCACATCCACTTTCCCGATATGCAGGAAATCCAAGAGTTCTGCGGTTTGCGCGGCAGCACGATCAAAAGACCACTCGCCTTCGGGTTTTGAGGATTTGCCAAAGCCGATCTGATCGGGGGCGATGACCCGATAACCAGCCCCGATTAAGGCATCTATCACAGGGTCCCAGTAGCTTGCCGGGAAATTGCGGCCATGGAGCAGCAAAACTGCGCGCGAATTCGGCGTGCCCTTGGGTGGCACATCCATGAAGGCCATGCGCACTGGGTGATGATGGACCTCAAGCGGGAAAAAGAAAACCGGATAGGGATAGGGAAACCCTTCGAGGTCGATCCCCAAAGGTTCGGTCGTGCCGTTCCCCTCGGCTGCAAAAGCAGCCAGTGGAAAGAGAAGAACAAACAGCAGGCAAACTCTGCGCATCAAGACTCCTCAAGCCGGCGAGCCAGCGGTCCCAAGGCTGCCGCAATCCCGAACGGGCCCGGCAAGCCGCCTTTGGGAAATAACCGGGTCACGTGGCCCATTTTGCGCCCCGGCCGCGCTTCGGCTTTGCCGTAAAGATGCGGAATAAGTCCTGGCGTGGCCAGGATTTCCGGCCAAAGAGCCACCTCCTCGGGGCCGACGAGGTTTTTCATGACGGCGTCCGAGTGGCGCACGGCGGGCAAAACCGGCAGTCCGGCGATCGCCCGGATATGCAGTTCAAATTGGCTCGCCGGGCAGGCATCTATTGTCCAATGTCCGGAATTGTGCGGCCTTGGGGCAATTTCGTTCACACGTAGGCCGCCATTCTGGTCCAGAAACATTTCGACCGCCACCAATCCCACCAGATCCAGTGCCTCGGCGACCTTGCTTGCGATTTTCTTCGCCTCAGCCGCGATTTCGGGCGCAATGGGCGCCGGGGCCAAGGTTAGGTCAAGAATGTGCTCGCGGTGGCGGTTTTCCACCGGATCGAATACGGACAGCGAGCCGGTCGCGCTGCGGGCAACAATGACGCTGATCTCACACGCAAAGTCGATAAAACCTTCGTAAATCAGCGGCTTTGGCTCCAGCCTTGCAAAGGCGTCTGCAGCATCTTCGGGCCGGCGCAGAAGAGCTTGACCTTTGCCGTCATAGCCCAGCCGCGTGGTTTTGAGTACGCCCGGAAGGCCGATCAACTGCATCGCGTCGGCGAGCTCGAAGGGGTTTCCCACCGCTCGCCAGGGTGCGGTGGCGATGCCTTTGTTGTTCAAAAAGCTTTTCTCCGTTACGCGATCCTGGCTGATGCGCAACACCGCAGGCGATGGCCGCACCGGAGAGCCGGCAGCCAGCAACTCCAGACCTTCGGCGCTCACGTTCTCAAATTCGAAGGTAACGACGTCCACCGAAGCGGCGAAGTTGCGCAGCGCGCGATCGTCTTCGTAATCGGCACGGGTTGTGAGAGCCGCAACCTGGGCGGCGGGGCTGTCTTCTTCGGGTGTGAAGATATGGCAGCGATAACCAAGCCTTGCTGCCGCCATAGCCATCATACGGCCAAGCTGACCGCCGCCGATGATACCGATCGTGCCATTGGGCGGAATCGGGCGGATCATACGGGAATGGAGTCGTCCGGTGTGAGGGGAACCGCGTCGGTTTGTGCGGCGCGATAAGCGTCCAGGCGGGCGGCAAGAGCCGAATCCTGCAATGCCAGAATAGATGCGGCAAAGAGCGCGGCGTTGACCGCTCCCGCCCGCCCTATAGCAAGAGTGCCGACCGGGACGCCGGCGGGCATTTGCACAATCGAAAGCAAGCTATCCATCCCCTTCAGACTTTGGCTTTCCACCGGCACGCCCAGAACAGGCAAAGACGTCCAGGCCGCACACATTCCCGGCAAATGAGCGGCACCGCCGGCACCCGCAATAATCACCCGAAGCCCACGCTCGCGGGCAGTTTTTGCATACTCGGCCAGACGGTCCGGGGTACGATGCGCGGAAACGACCCGCGCCTCGAAGCTTACGTTAAGCTGGCCCAAGACCTCGGCAGCATGGCGAAGCGTTGCCCAATCTGAACGGCTGCCCATAATGAGTCCAACCAGAGGCGCCGGCATCGGCTTAGGCAATATCATCCGGTATGAGCCGGCTTTCCAGCCGGGCGATCTCATCTCGCAGCCACAATTTGCGCTTTTTCAGACGCTGCAGGTGCAGTTGATCGGATAATCCATGCGCAGAAAGACGTGCGATGACCGTGTCCAAATCCCGATGCTCAGTGCGCAAATCGTGTAGCCTCTGCAGAAGCGAATCCCGGTCATTCAGCATTGGAGCCTCGTTGCCTCGTTGGCAAGCTTGCCTATCTGCTTGTCTCGTCGAAAGCCGCAATCGCGGTGAACCCGGACCGGATGGCCCCTATAGCCCAATCCAGGGCACGCGAAAAGCGGAAACGGCATGGAAACATCCGGAAAGACATACTACTCTGATTCCTACGGGACCGCTGATCGTGATCCCGGTTTCGGCCTTCTCGTGAGCCGACCACCACTCGGCATCTATTGGGAAAGGAAAAGCATAATGACCATGGACAGCAGAATCGAGAGCTTAAAGGAACGGCACGCTGCTCTGGAGATGCAGATCGCGGAAGAAGACAGCAGGCCGCGCCCGGATACTGATATGCTGTTTCGCCTTAAGCTCGAGAAACTGCGCATAAAAGAGGAATTGGAACGTCTCTTAGGTAGCCTGTAAGGCTGCAGACAGGCATCCGACTGCGTCCCGAAGCTTGTGCAAGCGCCTCGGCAGAGATCGGTCGCTCATTGTTTTTGCATAAATGCAGCCTGCGGATGCCTTATTATACTATACGGCTTCGCTCGCTTCCTCCGCCGAGGATGGAGGCGGGGGTGCAGTCTGTCCTTCTCGCGCGAGGCGCTCATTTGCCTGGCTGACCGCCGTGTTCAAGTCGGTCTGGGTGCAAAGCCCCAAAATAACCGGATCACGCGGCCGGATATTTGCCGAGTTCCAATGCGTCCGGTCTCGCACCTTTTGAATGGTCTCTTTCGTGGTGCCAAGGAGCTTGCTGATTTGCGTATCCGACAGCTGCGGGTAGTTACGCAGGAGAAAAGCGATGGCATCAGGCCGCTCGCTCCGTTTGGAAACGGGCGTGTAGCGCGTGCCTTTGGCTCGTTTCACGGGCGGCAGCGCGCTTGGAGCAAGCTGCAATCGCTGGCTTGGGTCGGCCTCGCAACGCCGGATCTCCTCAGCCGTCAGCTGGCCATTCGCAATCGGATCATAGCCGACAATCCCCTGCGCGACCTCGCCATCGGCAATGGCTTGCACTTCTAGCGGGTGCATGCCGCAGAATTCGGCGATTTGCTCAAAGGTCAGAGAAGTCTTCTCAATCAGCCACACCGCGGTGGCTTTTGGCATTAAAGGCAAAGGCATGGGTATTTCGCTTTCAGGTTTTCGGGCGGTTGCGATGCCCGTTGCGGGGGTCTCCCGCAGCCACCAGTTCATTTTCAGATCCAGTTAGGATATGGGCTTGGGTTGCATGGCCGGTCAAGGCCGATCACCATGGCGGGACACACCAGATATGCGTGAAGATGAGGACGAAAGCCCGATCGCCCGTGTGCCCAAATTTACTCCGTTGCCTTTGGGAACACTGGGGGTGAATGAGCTGCATCAGTATATTGCAGAGCTTAAGGCCGAGAATGCCCGGGTTGAGGCCGAACTCAAGCGCAAACAGAGCCATCTCTCGGCGGCCGATGCCTTGTTTCGCAAACCACCATCTTGAATGCCCCTGCGGCTACGCGCCGGTCGGCTTGCTCAACCTCCGCAGCCAACGCTTCCATCGCCGCGCAGGCCGCGCCGAATTGGGTACGGCGCTGGACGACTCGCGGAACGACAATCGCCTTTTATGAGCGCCAGAAAACAACCCGTCCGCAAACCGCCCCTGTTCTGACGCGGTCGAACAATGCCGCTTCGCGGCGCAGCCCCTCCTCTGCGGAGAGGAGCGGCGAGGATCGGCGCGAAGAAGCGCACGCGCAATCGCTTCACCGGCCACGCGGTCAAGCGGGTTGTTCCCAGGCGCGTAGTGGCCCGGGATGCCATAAGCTCGTGCCCGAGTGTCGTTATGCTCGACGGCGGTCGAAGCCGTCTTCGGCACTGAGAGTCCTCAACCATGGTTCGCGATCACGAAGATGACCGGCAGCTTCCTCACCGCCGCGAGGTTCAGGCCTTCGTGAAAGCGCGGTACCGACAGCCGGCTCCATGCTCTGGCCGATACGGACAACGTTCTGCGGCGGTGCTACCAGTTCTCCTCGGAGGCCATACGCCTCAAGGCGCGAGGCTGAGCCACGCCTTGCACAAAGATCACGAAATCAGCCGCAAGATTTTTAAAACCCGAGCGGTGCCGATTATTTGTTGGTGCCGGGCCCTTTCGCGTTGGCACTGGTGCGAAGCCCAATCCCGGCAAACCGCTTGTTGAATTTTGCCACCTGGCCGCCCGTATCGATGATGCGATGCTGCCCCGTCCATGCCGGGTGTGATTTGGGATCCACCTCAAGCCGCAGTACATCCCCCGGCTTGCCGTAGCATGAGCGGGTGGTGAACTGAGTTCCGTCAGTCATCACCACGGTAATTTCGTGATAATCGGGGTGAATTCCCGGCTTCATGGTCACTCCTCCTGTGCCGATCCCGACCGGCAGGAAAATGGGCTTGCGTGCGCGGCGTATAGCTCGTCTCTCATCAACGAAGCAAGCCACCTCAGACGACTGGCTTGTGCTTTCAGCCATGGGGTGCGGTGCGGCTTCCGCGGCGGCGATATTGATAGCGGAAGACCTGATCGGCGATGCGCTGCTGATCCGGAGTCAGGCTGGCGTAAAGCGTCTCGAATGCCGGCACGAGGCGGGCCAAATCTTCGGCATGGGCCTGCACAATGCGTTGGTAGGAACGAAGGCTTTCCACAGCATTCATTTGATTGAACCGGCTGGCGCGTTCGCGATACAACCCTTCCATATGCTCGGCATTGGCCCGCATCACCGCAGCGAAAGCGTTCCACTGTTCTTCCTGATTGGGGGTGATGCCCAGCTGCTGATGCAGCCGGTTGATCTGCTCTTCCACGCGCATTTTCGCTTGCTCGGGACTGCGGGCGCCGGGACCTGGAGCCTGTGGGGACGGCGGAGGATTTTGCTGCGCATATTGGAGATTTTGAGCGGAGGCGAGGCTTGCGAAGCCGAGCACGAAGCCCAGAGCGAGCATCGATCGACGCCCTGCAAAGCGGGCCTTTGAGCGAAAATCCATCATTCCCCTCTCCTTTCCTTTCGGATAGATACAAACAGCACGCCTTCTCGAGGAAATTCAATCTCTCACTGTTAGGCCGGTTACGCAAATACCGCGCGCTGGTATTGGGGTGGCAAATCAGGCGTTGCGCCAAGCGCCCGCGCGGCTTTGTGCGGCCAAGCGGGGTCCGCCAAGAGGATACGGGCAAGAATCACCAAATCGGCACGGCGATTGCCCAAAATTTCCTCGGCATGGTGCGGGTCACGGATCATCCCAACCGCCCCTGTGGCAATGTTGGCTTCATGCTTCACCCGCTCGGCAAAGGGCACCTGATAGCCGGGATAGAGCGCAGGAATCCGCTGTGCGGGCGAAATTCCGCCGGAAGAGCAGTCGATCAAGTCCACATCCCCGCGGCGGGCAAGCATTTTTGCAAGCTGAACCGTATCGGCGATGGTCAACCCTCCATCCATCCAATCGGTGCAGGAAAGCCGGACAAACAGCGGCAACTCCTCGGGCCATTCCGCGCGCACCGCATCGATCGTCTCCATCAGAAACCGAGCCCGCGCGGTGAGTTCGCCGCCGTAGCCGTCGGCCCGACGATTTGAGATGGGTGAAAGGAAGGAATGCAGCAAATACCCATGCGCAGCGTGGATTTCGATGATCTTGAACCCGGCCTCACGGGCCATGCGCGCGGACGCCGCAAACTGGCCGGCAATTTCGGCGATTTCGGCCGGGGTGAGGGGGTGAGGAACGGTATGGCCTTCATCGAAAGGCAACGGGCTTGGTCCGAGGGGGACCCACCCTCCCTGGGCAGGCGGGATCGGGGTGGAGCCCTCCCACGGCCGGGTGATGGAGGCCTTCCGCCCCGCATGCGCCAATTGGATTCCCGGCACCGCGCCGAGGCGTGCGATAAGCTCGGCAAGCCGGCGCAGAAATGCCGCATGGGTTTCATTCCAGAGTCCCAGGCAGTGGGGCGTAATGCGGCCGACGGCCGAGACATGGGTCGCCTCGGTAAATACGATCCCCGCGCCGCCTGCCGCATGCGCGCCCAAATGTTGCACATGCCAGTCATCGCCCAAGCCTTCACGCGCGCTGTATTGGCACATGGGCGAAACCATGATGCGGTTGCGGGCGGTTACCGATCGGAAGCTTATGGGTTGAAAGAGGAACGGAGTTGAGGACATCGCAAAAAGACTCCCTCAAGGCTTGCCAAGTTTGGCGACATAGTGCAGCGATCACGTTCGTTGGCAAGGTTTGTCAGCCATGCTTCGGCCAGTGAAAGGGGAGGGATACCATGCGGCTTGATGGCAAAATTGCACTGATAACCGGTGCGGCGAGCGGTTTCGGTGAAGGTATCGCCAAGCGGTTTGCCGCCGAAGGCGCAAAAGTCGTCATCGCGGATTTGAACGCCGAAGGCGCAAGGCGTGTGGCGGCCGAGGCCGGCCCCAACACCTATGCGGTAAGCGGCGACGTCAGCCGCGGGAGCGACGTCCAGGCGATGGTTGATGCGGCTTTGCAACATTTCGGCGGGCTGGATATCGTGGTCAACAATGCCGGCACCACGCACAAAAACCAACCGCTTCTTGACGTGGACGAGGCGAGTTTCGACCGTGTTTATGCGGTTAACGTGAAGTCTATCTTCTGGATGGCAAAAGCAGCCGTGCCCGTGCTGCGCCGCCAAGGCCGCGGAGGTAGTATCATTAACATCTCCTCTACTGCAGGCATCCGGCCGAGGCCCGGGCTCGTTTGGTACAATGGCAGCAAGGGGGCGGTGAACACGATTACCGCTGCCATGGCGATTGAGCTTGCGCCCGATAACATTCGCGTGAATGCGGTCTGTCCGGTGATTGGCGCAACCGGGCTTTTGGAACAATTCATGGGCGTGCCGGACACGCCCGAAAATCGCGCCCGCTTCATCGCCACGATCCCGCTCGGACGCATGAGCACTCCGGCCGATATCGCGAATGCATGCGTTTTCCTTGCCGAAGATGCCAGCGCCTTTATTACCGGGGTGCTTCTGCCGGTCGATGGCGGCCGCTGCGCCTGAATAGGCCGCCTTGCGTATTCTTTCGATCCAGTCCTGGGTGGCCTACGGGCATGTCGGAAACGCCGCAGCGCTGTTTCCGCTGCAACGCTTGGGCGCGGAGGTGCTGGCGGTGCACACGCTGCAGTTTTCCAACCATCCCGGCTATGGCCGCTTTCGCGGTATGCCGTTTCCACCTTCGCACGTGGCGGAAGTTGTCACCGGCCTGGCAGAGCGGGGCATTCTTGCCGAGTGCGATGGCGTTTTGTCCGGCTACCTTGCACAAGTCGGGACAGGAGCTGCCGTATTGAGGGCCGTTGCTGAGATGCGTGCAGCGAACCCTCATGGACTTTATTGTTGCGATCCCGTTTGTGGTGACGACGGCCCCGGCATTTATGTGCAACCCGATCTTCCCCGGTTTTTCCTGAAGGACGCGCTGCCGGCAGCTGATATTACCACACCAAACCGATTTGAACTTGCCTATCTTACAGCAAATCCATGCCTTACTCTTGCCGAAGTGAAAGCGGCGATTGCGGCGCTGCAAGGAAAAATGCGAAAAGACGGATTGCAGACGGTGTTAGTCAGTAGTGCGAACACGGAATGCACGCCGGCAGAAGCGGTTGATACAATAGTTGGAGAGGCCGGTGCATTCTACCTCTTGCGCACGCCAAAGCTGCCGCTTCAGCCAAGCGGCAGCGGCGATTTGCTTGCGGCTTTGTTTTTCTACCATCGTTTGCAGGGCAATAGCGGGCGGGAAGCTTTGGAGAACGCCGTCTCCGTCCTTTTCGGCATACTCCGCCGGACTGCCGAATTGGGGCGACGAGAACTTGCGATGATCGCCGCACAGGATGAAATCATCACGCCTTCCAGGCGTTTTTGTGCCGAGGCAGTGTAGCTGTATGCACAACAATGGTGCTGCCATTGACTTTAGTGATGGCTCACCTCCTCCATGATTTCGCCGCGCTCGATCGTATAGATTTTCTCTGCGAAGCCCACGCGTTTGGTATCCGATTCGGCGACCAGCACGGCCACGCCGGAACGCTGCACATCACAAATCACCGCAGCAAGCTTCTCGCCGAGCCCTGGAGAGAGACCTTCGAAGGGTTCATCGAGCAACAAAAGCTTGGTCGCGCTCATGAGCGCGCGTGCTAGTGCCACCATCTTTTGCTGCCCGCCGGAAAGCTGCGCGGCCTTTCGCGTCGCCAACGCCCTCACCTCAGGCATAATCGCATAAACGTGTGCAAGCCGTTTTTTCATATCCGCACGGCCTTGCGCCCAAGCCGGCAGCATAAGATTGTCAACGACCGAAAGTTGGCCGATCAAGCGACGGTCTTCGGGCACATAACCGATGCCGAGTGCGGCGCGCCGGTGCGGAGGTAAATCCCCGAGCTTCTCTCCATTGAGGCTGATTTGCCCGTCCCGAAGCGGTAACAAGCCCATCACGCTTCGCAATGTCGTCGTCTTGCCGGCACCGTTCCGCCCGACCAAAGCCGCGAGACCCATTGCCGGAATTGCCAGAGAGACCCCGCGTAACACCTCGGCCCCTTGAATAGCCACCCGCACCCGTTCCAACCGCAGCACGTCATGCATGGCCGAGCACCGCCCGTTTGACACCGGCATCGGCAAGTACCGTGGCGGGTTCCCCATCGGCAATCACGCGGCCCTGATCAAACACCAGCGCGCGCCGGCTGTAGCGACGCACAACGTCCATATCATGTTCGACAAAAACAGTGGTGATGCTGCTGCCGCGCAAGGTGCCCACCAGCGTGTCCATCACCGCAAACTTGTCTTGCGTGCTTACTCCTGCTGTCGGCTCGTCCATCAACAGAAGCCTTGGCTGAAGCGCAACGGCCAGCGCGATATCGAGGAGTTTGCGCGCGCCTTCGGGAAGCTCGGCAACGGGTTGTTCGCCGTAACGATCAAGCCCGAATTGCATGAGGATTTCCTGCCCTTTGTGGATCCAGTTCTGCCGGTGCAATCGGTGCCAAAGGCCAACGCGGCCCGAGCGCGCCGCAAATGCCAGGAGCAAATTTTCCATCACGGTAAGGCTAAGGTAGAGTTGGGGGATCTGAAAAGAACGGGCAACACCGAGGCGCGTGATTTGGCGCGGAGAAAGCGAAGTGATATCCTGTCCGGCCAGCAGAATCCGGCCGCGGGCAGGCTTAAGATAACCAGTAACGAGGTTAAGAAACGTTGTTTTCCCAGAACCGTTGGAGCCGATGATCCCCACCATATCGCCTTCATGGATACAAAGATTGAGCTCCTCCAGCGCGCAGACCGCGCCAAAAAATCGCGTAAGCCCGATAGTTTCCAAAATCACGCTCAAGGCCCGGACCTCATACGCCAAAGCCCCACCAGGCTCCAAACGCCGCCGGGCAAAAAGAAAATGATCAGGAGAAGAGCCGCCCCGAGAGTCATTTGCCAAGTGTAAGGCGAAAGCTCAAACGCATAGTTGCGCACAAATTCAAACAAAACGGATCCCACCACGGGCGCAAATACACTGCCGATACCACCTAAAATCGCCACGAACACAAATTCACCCGATTGAGACCAAAATGCGAGATCAGGCGTGATATGCCCGACCGACAGCCCAACCAAAACGCCAGCCACACCCGCCAATCCGCCTGCTATGATGTAGCCAAGATACACGGTTGCGTTGACTGAAATTCCCATATATGCAACGCGCACTTCGTTGTCACGGATGGCAAAGAGTGCATAGCCTGCGGGAGACCCAAAAAAACGGTAGGTCAGATAGAAAAGCAAACTACCCAGGATGAGTGTAAGCTCGTACAATTGCACACGAAGCGAAATATCGAGTGGGCCTATCGCGCCAAATGTCGGCGCCGGAAACGCAAGCCCGTCTGTACCCCCCGTCACTGTATAGAATTTCAGCAGAATTCCGTAAAGAACCATCGAAAAAGCCAAGTTCAGCAACGCGAAATATACTCCGCGATAGCGAATAACGAGCAAGCCGAGCAGCGCACTTACCGTGAGCCCCGCTGCGAATGCAATCCCGATTAAAGCAAAACCGTTATGCAGGCTGAGATATTTCACTCCGAGCCCGGCAGCATAAGCGCCCGCAGCGTAATAAAGCGCATGGCCGAAAGTGAGCAGCTTGGCGCGCAACAACAACACAACACCGAGTACCGCAAGCGCTTTGGCGCCGGCGACAGTCAGCAAAAACAGCACCCACCCGGATAACACGAGCGGTGCTGCCATAAGAGCCAACACAAGAAGCAAAATCAGAATAAAGCGCGAAGAAACACGCATAGGTTTAGATCCGCCGTATTTCCATTTCCCCAAACAATCCTTGAGGCCGGAAAAGCAAAACCAGTGTCATGATCAAATAGATCGCAAACAGATCGAGTTCGGGAAAGAAATACACTGCGGCAGAGCGCGCAAGCCCGACGACGAGGGAACCCACGGCCGCACCACCGATGCTTCCCAACCCGCCAATGGCAATGACGGCAAAGGAAATCACCAACACATCCGCCCCTATTCCTGGCACCAGTGAAAACATTGGCGCGGTAAGCGCTCCGCCCAACGCGGCAAGGAATGCGCCGGTAGTAAAGGCAAAGGTATAGACGCGGGGAACGTGAATACCGAGTGTTGCGCTGACTTCCCGATCGGCAATCACTGCGGCCAACATCTTGCCCAAGCGTGTGTGTGTTACAACCAACCACAAGAGTCCTGCCAGGCCGAGTGCAAAACCGACAAGCAGGAACGGATACCAGGGGTAGTTGATGCCGCCGAGGCGGACACTCCCAAACGAGGTATAGGGCATATCAGCAACGATCGGGGTTACCCCCCAGATGAGCTTCGTCACATCTTCAAGGATTAACGAGATGGCGAAAGTCAGCAAAAGCTGTACTTCTTCATCCCGGGAGTAAACGCGGCGCAGAAATACGCGCTCTATGAAAGGTCCGGCTAACACTCCGATAATAACGGCGGCAAGCAGGAGCAACCCGAGCGTTGCCGCAACCTCGGAGCCGCTCGCCACATAATGCAGCAAAAGCGTGGCCCCGAGATAGGCGCCAAGCGCATAGAGGTTTCCATGCGCAAGGTTCAGCACGCGGAGAACTCCATAGGTGAAGGTAAGGTCCGCAGAGACGAGAAACAGCCAGGCTGCGTAGGCCAACCCGTCCAACAGGACGACGAGCAAAAGCCGCACGGCGCTCTCTTAGAACACTTGCCGCTTGCGAGCCGATCGGGAAGTGTCGTGACGCGTCAACATGCGCGTATCAACATTTGGCACCGGGAAAGCCGTGATCAATCCAATCGAGGCTCTTCATTCCGTCAGGCGTATTGACGCAGGCGGCCGGGAATGACCGAATTTCGGCAAACACATGCGCAACGATTGCCGGGTCTTGTCGAATGACGGCGAAAGGCGCCGGTTCAATCGCTTGATGGCCGTTCCCGATCGCCATCATGATTATGCCGGCCGGAGTGTCGAATGTGGAATACGTAACGCAGCCGCCACTTCCTCCGTTGTCGGCCAATGGCCGGTCTTTTTGATCGCACTTTCGTACGCTACTTTAAGCCCCTGCAACGCTTGGGTAAAATGATAGGCGCCGTGCGCAATATAGTTATTCGGTGCAAGCCCGTATTTGGCCTTGTAGAGCTGAATGAACTCCTGATGGAGCGGGTCTTTTTCGACTTCGGGCGGGGCAATGGGGCCAGGCCCGCGCGATCCGATCAAAACGGTCGGCGGAACGTCCTTTATATCGGATCCGGTATTGTTAACCAAAACAATGCTTTGCTCAACCAGACCCCTCGCCTTGGCTTGGCGTGAAAACGTAACGAGATCCGAACCCCAGAAGCTGGTGAACGCAACATCCGGCTTTTCCACCAAAAGCTTGGAGATTTCCGTTGAATAATCTCCTGCAAAGAGCTTTGGCCAAAGCACGTCCACCACCTGCACGTCGGGTTTGAGCTGGCGCATGCTCCGCTGAAAGATTTCCCAAGAGTCACGGCCCCATGCGTAATCCTGGTTAATGCCGGCGATCGTCTTGACGTCCGGCTTCATCGCAAGCAAGTAGCGTGCAGCACCAAGGCTATCGATGACGGTATGCGCATTGGTGCGAAAAACGTAAGCGTGTTTGCCCTCCTCAAAAACGCGAGCAGTACCGCAGTCGCCAAGCACGGTGAGTTCTTTGAGCTCATCGGCTACCGGCGCGACGGCAAGGCAATTGGCGCTGGAAATGTAGCCGACAACGGCAGCCACCTTCTCCTCAAGCGCAAGCCGGCGAAATTCGGTCACAACTTTATCGGCCGGGCCTGCTTCGTCGGCAAAGACGGGAACGACTTTGACACCCCCGATCCCGCCCTCGCGGTTGATCTTCTCAATCCAGACATCCGCAGCGTTTCGCGCCGCAATCCCGAACGGCCCGGACGCCGGCCCGGAAAGGAAGGCAACGACGGCGATTTTGAGGCTTGCCAGTGCTTCGGCTGGGGGATCGGCTTTGGCTGTCGTTGCAAAGAGAGAAAGACTGGCCGACGCAATCAGCCCGGCCAGGACCTAGCGATATCGGTTCATGACGCCTCCCTCTGAGGCGAGCGTGCCAGATTAGCCCCTCGCCTCTGTTTTATTTGCTCCTAGCATGCCCCGGTTTGGTGGTTGCTGTCTAGAGAATTTAGGGGGCTGAGGGAACAGCAGGCACATCGATCCCCGGCGGCAGTATGCTGAGCAACGCCGCCAGCACCAACATCAACGCACCCAGCGCGATGGCGAGGCGGACGCTTCGCGTAAGCGCCGCCCGAGAGGCTTCCTCGCCGGCGGTAAGCCGGGAGAGAAAAGAGAACCGATTGCGGGCAGCGAGCCCAAGAAGCGCCATGAATAAAATGAGCTTGGCAAGACAGATCCGGCCAAACTCCGTCTGGAACACGGCAAGCCAGCTTCCAAGCAAGGCCGGGCCCTGGAATGCGGCAGAAGCGATCAAAGCCAAGACTGCCGCAATGCCAAGAGCGGAAAACCGCCGCGCCACGAAAGCGGCACGTGGCAGCGGAGTTTTTTTTGTGAGAACCCACAGAGCCGGAAGCCCTCCAAGCCAAGACGCGGCGGCCAAAACATGCAACGCCTCGCTGGCAAGCAGCAGACTTAAACCAGGGTTCCGCGCAAATGCGTGCAAATGGCCGGCCTCGAGCAAGCAAGCGAATCCGGCCGGCAGTGTTGCGAAGGTTGCAGACCACGTTCGGCGCTGCGTAAGCACAAGCGCTGTGAGAGCCAAAAGGAAAAGGCGGAGAAGAACAAGATGGCCGAACGTCGTGTTCGTAAAAACATACGGGACCAAGGCCAGAGTTGCCGAGAGGCTATCGGTCTCGGCCATCGCTGAGGTTTGCAAAACGCCCCAGAGCAGTGCCCCGAACACGGAGATGCTAAGCGCCGTCCAGAGCAATCGCGAAAGCTTGTGAACTTCCGCGATGTCTGGAACCCCCACGATTTTGCCCACCAGCAGCGTGCCGAAAACGACCGAGAGCCCGGCGAAACCGAGTGCCCGGCTTAGGGCCAGCGGCAGCAACAAGGGATCGTGCACGTCGATATGCTTGCTACTGCGCCACAGTAAAGCGGAAACGGCCCTCTGTCTTGTGCGTATCCACAGAAACAGCATGCCAAATAACAGTGTAAACGCCAGGCTTGAGCGGTTTGAGCGGCACGATCAGGCGCTTGCCGTCGGAGGGATCGCCTTGCGCTATACCCTTGTCCACCCGCGCGCCTTGGGCATCCGTCACCTCAACCCGGCAGAATTGCGCTTCCAGTCGTTCCGTGAAATCGAGCGTCAGATTCTGCGGTGCAATTTTCACTGTTGCGCCCACCGCAGGTTCGGCGGAGCGAAGAAACGCATGCGCGAAAGCGATATCCGGAGTAGTCAACGAAAGCGCTACGGCCAGCATGGATGAAATCAGCCTCAGCGTTTGGTTTTGCATGTGTAACTCCCTTTCGTTTTGTGTGTTTACCGAAACAGCGGCGCGCCCAGGCTATGCGGGAAAAGATCATCAAAGAAGAAATGCACTTGCAGGATTGCCCCGACATGTGGCCCGGCCGCCCTGTTTCCGGGAATCAACGCTTCCATGCCGACTTGATATCCAGCCGCCATATAAATCACCCCCGGGGCAATCATCAGCGTTGCCGGCAAACCGTTCGCCGGTGCTTCTGCCGGTGAGAACCAGGTAAACTCGACAAGCGGAATCATGCTGCCGATCCATTGGGGAAAGCCGAAATCCTGCACCTGCGATTGCAAATAAGGAATACTGTATTGGATCGAGAAACCGCCCGAGACGGAATTCGGGTTGCCATTGTTATCGGCGGCAGAGTTCAGTCTTCGATCGGCGATGATATATGAAAACTCGCCGGTTATCGCGAGCGGCCGGAACAAACCGATCGGCAAATCTCCGAACCCTTGACCGAAATACAGCGTCGGCGCGGTTGAGCCATACGCATCCCCGCCGATATTTACGGTTGCACGATTGCCCGCGAACTCACGAATAATGCCGGCTGAGATCACCGTTTCGGTAATGGGGTTCGTGTAAAATTGCCATTTTGCGGTAACGAAAATATTTTCCAGACCCGTGTGAAGCTTGGTCTCGGGTTGCTGCAAAATATCCCAGCCTTGGTTGTAGATTAATCCGAATGTCGGGGTTATGGTTTTGTCATATTCCCATTCTAAGTTGTATTCGTGCTGTCCGCTCGGACCAGGCTGAAACACGAATTGGGGCAAGGTTGCCTCATCGGCCATGCCGGGATCATCAAAGGTGAGGGTAACCGGAAAGACGCGCGCGCCGGCAATCACGTGCGCCTCGGCAGATGCCGGCGCCAGCAGGCAGACGCACGGCAAAAGCCCGAGGATGGAACGGAACATCAGACCACTCCGTTGATTATGAAACGATTGTGCAACGACAGAGCCCGCAGTTCTCACGCGGGGGAACCAGGGCTTTTTGTTCAGATCAGGTTGGGTGGTCCGCGTGGATAGGCAGCCGCAACGGCGTGCTTCGGAAGATATTGAAGAGGTTGAGGAAAAGCCGTTTGCCCAAGGGCAACGCGCGGAATTGCCAGTGCGGAAGTTGACGGAGCCAAGAACCCGCCGGCGTGGATGATCGCCTGACACAACGGGCAAAGCGTGCAATCCGGCAGCTGCTGATTTTGAGGCCGCCGTTTGGGGACGTTGCCGTCCGCATCATCCGCATGATCGGCGGCATGGCAAATCGGAAAGCCGAGGAAATCAGCCGAAGGTTCATCAGAGACAGTAACGGAGGGCACGATACTGGCCGCGGCCAACTGGATCACCAAGGCCGTCAGTGCCAGCAATCGACCGACGCTCTGCCAAGCCTGCGATAATTTCGCCAACGTCAGCATTCCGCCCGCTATTTCATCACATGGCGCAGCCGTTGGCAACTGTTGTTTCTATGCTTTGGCACTCGGGCGCGCCGCGATTGCATCATACCAGCTCCGGAGATGACGGTACTCCTCTGGCGGCGTCATTTTCACCCAACGCGCGAAATCGATGCTGATAAAAGCCGTGATATCTGCAATCGAAAAGTTAGCGCCGGCAACAAAGGCGGACTGAGCCAGACGCTGATCAAGACGCGCGAAAAAACGCTGCAGGCGTATCCGTCCGCGCTCGGCCAAAGCAGGAATTTGCTCGTAATTGTCGGGCCCCGGAAGGGCGCGGTTCTTGAGGCCCGGCGTCGCATTGCGGAATGCCTCCATCACCGCGTAGAAGCCGTCGCGCTCCATCTGCCGCTGCCAGGCGGTGATGATTGCCTTCTCTTCGGCATTTCGCCCCATCAGCCGCGGCTCGGGCTGAATTTCCTCAAAGTAGAGGCAAATGGCGATGGCGTCCGTGATTCTAACTCCGTTGTCGAGTTCCAGCACCGGTACGGTCATCTCGGGATTGATGACCCGAAATGCTTCACCGAACTGTTCTCCTTCTCGGAGGTTGACCTGAACCGTCGGCACGTTGATGCCTTTTTCGGCAAGGAACATGCGCACCCGGCGGGGGCTTGGTGCGGTGCTGCAATCGTAGAATTTCATCTGAACCTCGCGATGATGGCTCATCATGCGCCAAGCCGGCGCGCGGGGACGGCGGAAGCCGGCTTCCCGAGTCGACCCGCCGCCGCGTCATGACGGCGGAACATACCAGGACGGCCGGCGGCGCTCGCGGAAGGCGGCCGTGCCTTCTCGTCCCTCGGCCGAGGCTCGCTGCAACCAACTTTCATGCGCAAGCATCGCCATTTCACGCGCATCGAGAGTGAGTCGATTAGCCTCGAGAAATGAGCGCTTGGTCGTGGCGATCGCGCCGGGGGCGGAGAGAAAGATCGCGTCCAGAATTTCGGCAAGCCGAGCTTCCATGCGCTCGGTGGGGATCACTTCATGCACCAGCCCGATGCGGAGGGCTTCTTCTGCGTCAAACCTCTCCCCCGTCAATGCATAGCGGCGGGTATGGCGAAGCCCCATCGCATTTACCATGTGAGTGGAGATCGGAGTAGCGGCAACGCCCACACGAACTTCGGTAATACCAAATATCGCTTCGGGTGTCGCCAGCGCGATATCAACGCAGCAGATCAGCCCACATCCGCCGCCGAAACAGGCGCCGTGCACAACAGCGATTGTAGGTTTATTCAGCTCGTTCAAAAGTTTCATGGTTCGCGCTGTCGCCATGGAAGCGGCAAATGCCTGCTCGGGCGGGTAGGAAGCGGCGCGCTCAAGCCAGGTGATATCGGCCCCGGCTTGAAAATGTTTGCCGGCGCCACGGATGACCACGACTCGAACTGCTTTATCTGCGGCAAGCTGTTCAAGGCCTTCACAGAGCGCTGCCAACATGGCTTCGTCGTAAGCATTTCCCCGCTCAGGGCGGTTCAGGGTGGCGGTGGCCACCCCTCGTGCGTCGGTATGCAGCAGGACCGGGGGTTCAGACATGGCTTTGCCCTTACGGAGAGAAATAAACAAATTGCGTGTACGGTAGGCTTGCATGAAGGCTTTGCAACCACAAGGTGCTTTTCTCGGCGAACAGAACGGGCCAAACTACGGGTCCATGCCAAGCATAAGGCGATACCATGCCGGCTGTGTCGACCGCGCCGGCGCCGGAGTGCTGCTGATGGGAGGAGCAGGATCGGGCAAGTCCGATCTCGCATTACGGCTTCTGTCTCTTGGCTTTGCCTTGGTTGCCGATGATCAGGTTCTGGTGCGCGACCGAATCGCCCAAGCGCCTGCCGAGCTTGCCGGCCTGCTGGAAATTCATGGGCTGGGAATTTTCCGTCTTCCTCACGTGGCCGAAACTCGGCTGGCCTTGGTGGTCGAACTCGCTGCCCCCGAGGCACGCTTGCCGATGCCCGCGCGACACAGGGAATTGGACCTGCCCTTGGTCCGGATTGATCCCTTCGCCGCCTCGGCTCCGCAACAAGTCGTTCTGGCTCTGGACTGTGCGCTGGGCCGTGTCAGCCAAGTTGCAGGAGTTTTTGTCCCATGAATCCCGCGAAACGGCGCCGGGTCGTGCTGGTCAGCGGCCTTTCCGGGGCAGGACATTCCTCGATTCTCCGTGCTCTGGAAGATCTTGCCTATCAGGCCATCGATAATGCCCCCCTCGCCATGCTGGAAGAGCTGATCGCGTGCGGTGAAGGCAACCTCGCAATCGGGGTGGACACGCGCACCAGGGGGTTCGAGTCGGCGGCGGTCCTTCGCATTCTCGAGCGTATGAAGCGCGATCTCTCACTCTGGACGGAACTCGTCTTTGCTTGGGCTGATGAACCCGTTCTGCTGCGCCGTTACGCGGAAACCAGGAGACGTCATCCGTTGGCTCCCGACAGTCCGGTCTCTGAGGGGATCGCAGCCGAGGTGGCATTGACCGCCCCCCTGCGCCAGGCCGCTGATCTGCTCATTGACACCTCGGAACTGCCGTTGCCCGAGCTCAGGCGCCTGATCACCGAGCGCTTTGGCCCGGAAAGCGAAGAGGCGGCACGTCGCGGGTTGGCGGTGTTTCTGATCTCTTTTGCGTATCCGGGGGGCTTGCCAAGAGAGGCCGATTTGGTACTGGATGCGCGCTTCCTTCGGAATCCCCATTATGAGGTGAAGTTGCGCCCGCGGACGGGTCGAGACCCCGAGGTAGGCGCCTATATCGAGGCAGACCCGGATTATTCTCTTTTCTATGCAAAAATTACGGATCTTCTTGCGCTGCTCCTGCCGCGCTTTGTTCAGGAAGGTAAAAAATATGCGACAATTGCCATCGGCTGCACCGGTGGGCGGCACCGCTCCGTTTATCTTGTCGAGAAACTTTCGGAATATCTTAGCGCAGCAGGTTGGCGCGTGAAGTGTACTCATCGGGAGCTGGCGCGCGAAGGCGAGGCAACGGAACAGCCTATGGGAAAGATCGTCCGAGCCGAGCCTCATGTGGCGCCGCCTTCCCAAGTTCAGGCGCAGGAGGCCTGAAGAAAACCCATGATAGGTATGGTCTTGGTGACCCACGGCCATCTTGCCGAGGAGTTACGTGCGGCAATGGAACACGTGGTCGGCGCTCAAAGCAATGTCGCGACCGTTTGTATCGGGCCGGACGACGATATCGAACAGCGCCGAAAAGATATCCAGCGCTCGATCGAAGAGGTGGATCACGGCGACGGCGTGGTGTTGCTCACCGATATGTTCGGCGGCACGCCGAGCAACCTGGCCATCTCACTGATGGACCGCAAAGGCGTGGATGTGATCGCGGGCGTCAATTTGCCTATGCTGGTCAAGCTAGCAAAAATGCGGGCGACGCATCCTCTTGCGGAAGTCGTGGAATGCGCGCAGGCCGCCGGACGGAAATATATCGCGGCAGCCTCCGAGGTTCTGAACAGCGGACGGCTGAACGGCACGAGCGGATGAGTGCGGATCATGCACCGAACCCGATCGAGGGCAGTGGCTCGCCTGTCCTTTCCCGTCAGGTCGTAATTCCGAACCGGCTTGGGCTGCACGCCCGCGCTGCGGCAAAACTCGTGGCTCTTGCCGAACGTTTCGATGCCGCCGTCGAGGTCGAAAAGGACGGCGTTGCCGTCTCCGCGCGCTCGATTATGGGTTTGATGATGTTAGGGGCCGGACGCGGTGCTACGCTGACCCTGCGCGCCGAAGGGTTGGACGCAAAAGAAGCGCTGGATGCTCTGGCCGCGTTGATCGAGGCCGGATTTCATGAATCCGAATGATGACCCTAAGTCCGCTTCGGCGCCGGTAGAGAGCTCTCCCGCTCTCGCCAATCTGGAGAGCCCAAAAGCTCGCATGGAAGCGCCGCTTGAAGAACGGCGCTTGCAAGGCATCGCTGCTTCGGAAGGGATTGGCATCGGACCCGTCTTCCGCGCCACCGAGCCGCCGTTGCACATCAAGCGGCGCAAAATTCAGGCAGCCGATGTCGCAGTGGAGAGCGCACGATTGGACATGGCGCTGGCCAAATCGCGCAATCAGCTTGCCAAACTCCGGAATCGGCTTGCGATTTTGCCGGAGGAGAGCCAGGCCGAGATTGCCCCCCTGTTGGATGCATACAGCCAGATGCTGCGCGGCAACCGTTTTTTAAACGGGATCCGCGACCGCATCACGAATGGGCTGGTCAGCGCGGAAACCGCTGTCTTCGATACATGCGAAGCCATTGCCGAGGCCATTTTGCATTCTGGAGGCAAGGGAAGCAGCGAGGAGGATCGCGCAAGCCGCCGGCGTCGGGCCGATGAAGTGCGGGAAATCGGGCGGCGGCTTTTGCGCAACCTGATGAACCAACCGTTCCGAAGCTTTGCCGGAATGCCGCCCGGCTCGGTGCTGGTCTGCGAAAGCATGCGCCCCTCCGATGCTGCACTGCTCGACCCCACAAAAATCGTGGGTGTAGCCATTGACGAAGGCGGCCTTGAGGGGCACACGGTGATTATGCTGCGGGCGCACGGCCTGCCCGCAGTGGTCGGGGCTGAGGGCATTTCAGAAACGGCCAAGCCGGGGGAATTGGCGATCGTCGACGGCAATGCCGGCGTGGTGGTGCTGAATCCCTCGGTAGAGACCCTAGCCGGCGCCAAACGCGCGGTGACGGTTTTTGCGCGCCAACGCCAGCGCTGGGCAAGGTTGCGCCGGCTGCCGGCCGAGACGATCGATGGCCATCGGATCGAGCTGCAAGCCAACCTGGAAATCCCGGCCGAACTTCCGTTGATCACCCAGGCGGGCGCTCAGGGAATCGGGCTGTTGCGAAGCGAATTTCTTTTTATGAACCGCGAAAGCCTGCCCGATGAAGAGCAGTTGACCGAGACCTATCGCACCGTGATCGAGGCGCTGGCCGGTGATCCGGCGACCGTCCGCGTTTTGGACTGGAGCAGCGAGAAAGACATCGAAGCGCTGAGCACGGCCGGGCTGGTGCCAGAATACCCCTATGTCAACCCGGCCTTCGGGCTGCGCGGTATCCGCCTCTTGCTTCGCCAGCCCGAGCTGTTTGAAATGCAACTGACTGCAATTTTGCGCGCCGCCCTCGCGGGGCCGGTACGCATTTTGCTGCCGATGATCACCACCGTGAGCGAGGTGCGCGCGGGGCGCGATGTTTACGAACGGGTGATCCGCCGGATGCGCCGTCGTTCCGAACGGCTGCCGGATCCCCTGCCTCCGCTCGGCATCATGGTGGAAACGCCGGGGGCAGCGCTCTCCGCCGATGCGCTGGCGCTGGAAGCCGATTTCTTCTCCATCGGCACCAATGACCTGACCATGTATGCACTCGCCGTGGATCGGAATGAGGCAGAAGTGGCCCATCTCTATGATCCGCTGCATCCGGCCGTGCTGCGGATGATGCAATTCGCCACGGAAGCCGCCCTGCGTGTCCGCAAGCCGGTTTCCGTTTGCGGCGAAATGGCGGGCAACCCCGAATTCACCCCACTCCTGCTCGGACTTGGGCTGCGCAGTTTCAGCATGAATGCCAGTGCATTGCCGCGCGTGAAGCAAAAAGTCCGTGAGCTCCGAATGGACAATTGCATTCGTCTTGCGCACACGGTGATGCAGCAATCGGATGCTGCGCAGATTCGCAAGCTGCTGGCGGAGTTTGATCCCGCCAAAGAATGATCCGCTTAGCGCTCCGTCATTTCGGTTGGGAACCGCGCCTGCCATTCCTCCCACCCCTTGGCACGCAAGAGGCAGGCCGGACACTGCCCGCAGCCGTATCCCCACGGATGGAGGGTGCTGCGTTCTCCGAGATAACAGCTATGGGTGCTTTCCACGACCAGGGCGACAAGCTCCGCCCCGCCCAGCTCATGTGCCAGCTCAAAGCTTTCGGCTTTGCTTTTCCACATGAGCGGCGTTTCCAAAACAAATCGCCGCTGCATGCCGAGATTCAGCGCAAGCTGCATGGCTTTGATGGTATCGTCGCGGCAATCGGGGTAGCCGGAGAAGTCCGTCTCGCACATTCCGCCCACGATCCGGCGCAACCCTCGGCGGTAAGCGATCGCCGCGGCGGCGGTAAAGAACAACAGATTGCGCCCCGGCACAAAGGTATTGGGAAGCCCTTCCTCGGTAAGACGAATATCGGCCTCCTCTGTAAGCGCCGTTGCTCCCACCGCTTTCATGGCGCCGGTGAGATCCACCATATGGTCGGGTCCGAGCCGCTTCCCCCAATCTTTCATCTCAGAGAGTTGCGCACGGATCGGGCTGCGGCAGGCCAGCTCCACCAAATGGCGCTGACCGTAGGTGAAGCCTACGGTTTCCACCCACGCATACCGAGCCAGCGCCCAAGCGAGGCAGATGGTGGAATCCTGCCCGCCCGAAAATAACACCAGCGCTTTGTCTTCTGCTTCGGCCATAGTGAGGGAAATGGGGGTCTTCGCCAAAACCGTGCAAGAGCCTATCTTGAAACCATGGACCTTGATTTTAGCGAAGAAGAAATTTCCCGCTATGCGCGCCATATTCTGCTTGCCGAAGTGGGCGGAACAGGCCAGGCAAGGTTGCGCGCGGCCCGAGTTCTGCTGATCGGCGCAGGGGGCCTCGGCTGCCCGTTGGCGCTCTACCTTGCTGCGGCCGGCGTGGGAACCATCGGCATTGTCGATGACGACGTGGTCGAGCTTTCCAACCTTCAGCGCCAGATCGCACACACCACAGCCCGACTCGGCATGGCCAAAGTCGATTCGGCGGCCGCAGCAGCGCGCGAGATCAACCCGTTGGTCAATATTGTGCCGCATGCCATCCGCCTGGACGCGACAAACGTCGCCCAGCTGGTTTCCGCTTACGACATCGTTTGCGACGGAACGGATAATTTTCCTACCCGCTTCTTGGTTGCCGATGCGTGTGTGTTGACCGGACGGACGCTGATCTCCGCCGCGGTGCTTCGGTTTGAAGGTCAGCTGGCCACGTTCAAACCGCACGCCGATCCGGAAGGGCCGTGCTATCGTTGCCTTTATCCCGAACCGCCTCCGGAAGGGCTGGTGCCCAGCTGCGCGGAGGCAGGCGTGCTTGGGGCTGTGACAGGCGTGATGGGGACGCTGCAAGCAACCGAGGTACTGAAGGAAATTCTCGGTATCGGGCAAAGCCTCTCCGGCCGGCTGTTGATTTGGGATGCGCTCAGCGCACGGTTTCGGCTGATCCGCCTGAGGCGCGACCCGGCCTGCCCGCTCTGCGGGGCAGAGCCAAAATGGCATGATCTTTCGCACCATGCCGAAGGAAAGCCCCGTGTCTGCTCCGTCTGAGCCGCTTGGGATTTTGCTGATTTCCGGAACGCATGAACGGGCTCATTATGCCTTTGTGCTGGCCGCCGGCGCGGCTGCCTTGGGACACCCCACCACCGTGTTTGCCACCAATGCCGGCTGCCGTGCGTTGCTTGCGGATTGGTCGCTTCTTTCCGGAGCGGAGCGGGAGCACGAGCTGACATCCCGCGGGATAGCGGGCTTCGAAGCCTTGCGGGAGGCGGCGCGCGAGCTCGGCGTGCGCCTGCTGGTTTGCGAAGCCGGCATGGTTGCCGAAGGCCTGGAAAAGGCGGCGTTGTGGCCGGGGGTGGAAGTTGCGGGGGTTGCGAGTTTTCTGGCGGCCAGCAAAGGAGGTCAAATTATTTCACTTTGACGGGCGAAAGGCGACAAATCTCCATGAGCGCAGCCTCCTTTTGGCGGTCCAGGAGCGTTGGTTTTTTGCGTTTTCTCGGGATCCTGCGCGGCTTGCATTATTGCGTTGTGACTGGCCTGCTGGCGAGCTTCGGCCCCTTCCCGGTTTTTGCCCAGAGTCAGGCCGAAACCGCCGCTCCCCTTCCTGCGCCGCCGATTCCACCGTCAGCGCCATCGGGCGAAACCCGCGAGCCAGCGGCAGGAACCTCTGTGAACACGGCCCCGCATGCGTACAAGACAAAGCCCAAATCGGAAAGCCGTCATCGGAGCCATTCCGCAGCCGCCGGTGCCGCGCGCCCGGGATCTGAAAATGCATCGAAAAATGCATCGAGCGTGCCTGCGGAGAAGGCCGCCGCTTCCACCCAGGCGGCTGCTCCGCCCGCCCAAACCGGGTCAGTAAAATCGCCGGCAGGGGGAGAGCCGGAAGCAGAGCCGAATCAGAAGGCCGCGGCCGCTTCGGAAAGCGCCGCTTCTCCATCCTCCGCCACCGCTATGACAAAAGGAAGCGCATCCGGCTTGCCCCTGCCCCGTTTTGCGGCGTTGCGCGCAGATGAAGTGAACCTTCGCGCCGGCCCGGGCACCCGTTATCCTATTGATTGGGTTTATAAGCGACGTAACCTGCCCGTGGAAATCGAGCGGGAGTTTGATGTCTGGCGGCTTATTCGAGATCCGGACGGCGTGCGGGGCTGGGTGCATCAAGCGACGCTAACCGGGCGCCGCACCTTCATGGTCACCGGGAGTTTGCGTGTTCTGCGCGAAAAACCCGATGAAAACGCTGCGCCGGTTGCGAAACTGCAGCCCGGTGTGATCGGCCAGATTTTGCATTGCGATGCCGCGAGTGACTGGTGTGAGGTGCGGGTTCGGGATTATCGTGGCTATCTCAAGCGCGAGGAGTTTTGGGGCACATTGCCCAACGAAGCGATTAACTGAAGGAAGGGAATCCATGCCGTCGGATAGCACGCCGCGACCCCGCGCCCATCACGACCTTGGCGGGGTTGAGCGTTTTCTCTGCGAACGCATCGATCTTAGCCCACATACGCTGAGCGGTTTCGACCGAGAAGTGGATGCGCTGCGGCAGGTTCTCGGGCAAAAAGGTATTATGAGTGTCGATGAACTTCGGCGCGGTATCGAAGCGATCCCCGAGGAGGACTATCTTCGTCTTGGCTATTATCAGCGCTGGCTCCGCTCCATCGTTGCGACCCTTGTCAGCAAGGGTATCATCAGCGAAGCCGAGCTTCTTGCCGTGCTGGAGGCTGCCTAATGCCTGTCCTAGAGCCAGGAGCAAAGGTACGCGTGCGACTGGATTGGCCGGAAACCAGGGGGCCGGCGCATATTCGGACGCCGCATTATGTTCGCGGGCGTGAGGGCACGGTAGTTCGTGCGCTCGGCGAATTTCGTAACCCAGAAGATTTGGCCTTTGCCCGCGCGGCGCCGCTGCTTCCGCTCTATCATGTGCTTTTCACCGCAACAGATCTCTGGCCGGACACGCGGCCGGGGCATGAAGTTCTTGTGGAACTTTATGGTTCCTGGCTGGAGGCAGTGTGAACTGGGAACAATACTCAGAAGAGCAGGTCTTCGCCGCCCTTCGTACTGTGCTTTCGGCGAAAGGATTGGTCACAGACGCCGAGATTTTCGAAACCATTGCCATAACGGAGCGCGCAAGCCCCGCGCAAGGCGCGCGGATGGTGGCGAAAGCCTGGGTGGATCCCGATTATCGCGCCCTATTATTGCGTGACGGCACCCGGGCGGCGGAACTTCTGAACATTACGATGCGCGGCGCGCCGCCGCTCGGCGTGGCCGAAAATACGCCTGATTTGCACCACCTGGTGGTTTGCACGTTGTGTAGTTGTTATCCGCGGGCGGTGCTTGGGTACCCTCCCTTCTGGTACAAATCCGTTGCTTATCGCGCCCGTGCCGTGCGTGACCCGCGTGGTGTATTGGCCGAGTGGGGCACCGTGCTTCCTGAGGGCACGCGCATCCGAGTGGTGGACTCGACTGCCGATTACCGCTGGATGGTGTTGCCGATGCGGCCCGCTCACACCGAGGGATGGCCAGAAGAACAACTGGCCAAATTGGTGCGGGCAACCGACATGATCGGCGTTACGGTGCCGCGGGTTCCGTGAACGCCGACGGCACGAAGCGAATCGAGGCGGCGGGCCAACAGTTCGGAATACTGACTGGTCTTGTTACCGAAGCGAAACTTGCACAGCAGCTCGGCTTTGTTGCTGCCGGCGGGGGAACAGCTGAAGGCGCAAGAGAAGCTGCTTTGCTGCTCGTAAAGCGCGGGGCGCGTGCTTTGCTGAGTTTCGGCTTTGCGGGCGGCCTCGACCCGACCCTACGCCCAGGCGATGTGCTGGTGCCGCGTCTGGTGCTTGGAACCGATAGAGAATTCCCGGCCGACCCCATTCTGTTGGAATGGCTTGGCGGCGCTAACGTTGCGTTATTGCTTGGGGATGGAAACGTCGTCGCCAATCCCGCTCAAAAACGGAAGCTTTGGCAGCAGACGGGCGCTGCGGCGATCGATCTGGAAAGCGGCGCACTGGCTGAGGTCGCAGCGCAATACGGCTTGCCGTTCGCAGTGCTTCGGGCCGTGTGCGATCCGGCCGAGCGAAGCCTTCCGCCGGTCGCGCTGACAGCACTCGGGAAAAAGGGAAAAATTGACATCATTCGGCTTATTTCCGGGCTTTTGCGACAACCGTCGCAGTTCCCGGCGTTGATTGCCCTTGCACGCGATGCTCAGGCGGCGCGGCAGGCGTTAATCTGCCGCATCCGAGAGCTCCGGCTCAGGCCGCTGATTTTGTAAGCGAGCCATTGCCTCTGCGACGTGGCGGCTGAACACATATTGGGCCGGCCGCTGACGGTCCAGCGGGATATCCGGCGCCATGGGTCCCTCCGTGCGCACCCCGCGAAGAGCAACCTTCGCCAATTCCCAGGGTTTCCGGACCGCTTCGGCAACCGCCGTGGCTTCATATCCCGAATGCACCATGCAGTCGGCGCATTTTTCGTAATTGCCCGTTCCGTAACTATCCCAGTCGGTGGTTTCCATCAATTCCTTGAAGGTTTTGGCATAACTTTCGCCGAGCAGGTAGCAGGGCCGCTGCCAGCCGAAGATGTTGCGTGTCGGGTTGCCCCAAGGCGTGCAGTGATAGGTACGATTGCCGGCGAGAAAGTCGAGAAACAAAGCCGATTGGTTAAACGCCCAACGCCGCTTGCGTCGGTCCTCGCGCGCGAAGATCTGGCGGAACAATTCCTTGGTGTGGCGGCGATTGAGGAAATGCTGCTGATCGGGAGCCCGTTCATACGCATAGCCTGGCGAGACGCTGATACCATCCACACCCATCGCCATGACTTCATCGAAAAACCGGGCAACCCTGGCCGGGTCGGCATCCGAGAAAAGCGTGCAGTTGATAACGGTACGAAAGCCCGCGTCTTTCGCCTTCCGGATCGCAGCAACGGCGCGGTCGTAAACACCGCTTTGAGAGACGGATTTATCGTGCTCTTCGCGTAAGCCATCAAGGTGCACGGACCAGCTAAAGTAACGATTGGGTTTGAAGAGCGAAAGTTTCTTTTCCAACAAAAGCGCGTTTGTGCAGACGATAACAAATTTTTTCCGCGCGATGATGCCCGCAACGATCTGATCAATTTCCTTGTGCAGAAGCGGCTCTCCACCGGCAACAACAACCACCGGCGCGCCGCATTCATCGACCGCTTCCAAGCACTCCGCAACGCTTAGCCGCTGATTGAGAATAGGAGACGGGTAGTCGATTTTTCCGCAGCCCGCACATGCCAAGTTGCAGCGAAACAGCGGCTCTAGCATCAGCACGAGAGGATAACGTTTCCGGCCGAGAAGATGCTGTTTGACAATGTAAGCGCCGACGCGAACGGCCTGATGAAACGGAATCCCCATTTTCCTCTCCTTCAGGCGGCCGGCGCCACGTCGCGAAGCTCTTGCGGCAGCCGGAAACTGACGTTTTCCGCAACACCTTGCATGGTGCTCACTTCCAGCTCATCAAGCCTGGCCAATCCGTCCAGCACCTCATGCACCAATGCGTCGGGTGCCGATGCGCCTGCTGTCAACCCGACCGAGCGCACGCCGACAAACCATTCCGGCTTGAGATCGGCGGCTTCTTCGATCAAGTAACTGGGTTTGCCGAGCTCCGCGCCGATTTCGCGCAGCCGGCTGGAATTGGAACTGTTACGGCTTCCCACCACCAAGATCAGATCAACAAGTTTGGCGAGTTCGCGCACCGCGGTCTGCCGATTTTGCGTGGCATAGCAGATATCGCGCACGTCCGGGCCCTTGATGTCCGGGAAACGCGCCTTGAGCGCGGCAATGATTTGGCGCGTGTCGTCCACCGAGAGCGTCGTTTGCGTCACATAGGCAAGCTTGGTGGGGTCGGCCACCTCTAACTTCGCGACATCCTCAGCGGTTTGCACAAGATAAACTTTTCCGGGAATCCGCCCGATGGTCCCTTCGACCTCGGCATGCCCCGCATGCCCGACCAAAATAACCTCGCGCCCGCTTGCGGCGTAGCGCCGCCCTTCCGCATGAACTTTCGCAACGAGCGGGCAAGTAGCATCGATCACGGGAAGGCCGCGTTCCGCAGCAAGCTCCTCAACGCGCTGGGCCACGCCGTGGGCGCTGAAAATGGTGATTGCGCCGGGGGGGATTTCGTCCAACTCGTCCACAAATATCGCGCCTCGCGCCCGGAGGCTTTCCACCACATGGCGGTTATGCACAATCTCGTGCCGGACGTAAATCGGCGGGCCGTATTTGCGCAAGGCACGTTCGACGATCTCGATCGCCCGCTCGACACCGGCACAGAAACCACGCGGCTGCGCCAAAACAACCCGCAACATGCATTCGCTCCCGCGTCCTGCTCAGCCTCGTTTCGGCGCCCTTGGACAGAAAGGCCGCCGGTCAGCAAAAGGCATATGACATGCGCGGCCCGGTTTCGCAACCGGCCGCTCCCTCTTGAAAGAGTTCGGCAACCTTGGAAAGAGTCCGTTGCTGTGGCACATCGGCAACAATAAAAGCCGGGGTGTAACCATAAAGTATCAATTCTATTTCTCTTCGCGGTTGCATTGAAGCCCTATGCAGCGCCACATTGTTTGTGGAAAACGATGCTGCCCTGCTATGGGGGCGGTGGGCCCAAGGCGATATGTTCGTCATAAGCCATACCGGCAGCAAAGAGAACGAGGTTGAGAAAATGCGAGCAAACCGGCCGTTGTTGGATCGGGTAAAAACACCCGAGGATTTGCGCAACTGGCCTTTGGCGCAGTTGCAGCAACTGGCGGATGAGCTGCGGGAGGAAGTGATCGAGGTCGTCTCGGTCACCGGGGGGCATTTGGGCGCTTCTCTCGGGGTGGTGGAGCTGACGGTGGCTTTGCATGCGGTGTTTGACACGCCGAGGGACAAGCTGATCTGGGATGTCGGCCACCAGGCTTATCCGCATAAGATCCTGACCGGACGGCGGGACCGCATGCGCACGCTGCGCCAAGGCGGGGGGCTTTCCGGCTTCACCCGCCGCTCGGAGAGCATCTATGACCCGTTCGGCGCGGCGCATTCCTCGACATCGATTTCGGCAGGGCTGGGGATGGCCGTGGCACGGGACCTCAGCGGCGGCGACTTTCATGTGGTCTGCGTCATCGGCGATGGTGCCATGAGCGCCGGCATGGCCTATGAGGCGATGAACAACGCCGGCAGCATGCAGTCGCGGCTGATTGTGATCCTCAACGACAACGATATGTCCATCGCGCCGCCGGTGGGGGCAATGAGCGCGTATTTGTCGCGATTGATGTCTTCGCGGCGGTTCCTCAGCCTGCGGGAGGTGGGAGCACGAATGGCCCGGATGTTCCCGAAGGGCCTCGAACGCACCGCACGGCGGGCTGAGGAGTTTGCCCGCAGTATGCTGACTGGAGGCACGCTGTTCGAGGAGCTCGGGTTTTACTATTTGGGCCCGATCGACGGGCATAATCTGGAGCATTTGCTGCCGGTGCTGCGCAATGTACGCGAAGCGCCGGTGCAAGGGCCGATTCTCCTGCATGTGATTACGAAAAAGGGCAAAGGCTATCCACCAGCGGAAGCCTCGGCCGACAAGTATCACGGCGTTTCCAAATTCAATGTCATTACCGGCGAACAGGCAAAAGGACCGCCTGGCCCCCCGAGTTACACGCGGGTCTTCTCCGATACGCTGATTAAGCTTGCCGAGGCGGATCCCCGTGTGGTCGCCATTACGGCGGCCATGCCATCCGGAACCGGGCTTGATCGGTTTGCCGCACGGTTTCCGGAGCGTTGTTTTGATGTCGGCATCGCCGAGCAGCACGCGGTGACTTTTGCTGCAGGGCTTGCGGCCGAGGGCATGCGGCCGTTCTGCGCCATCTATTCCACTTTTCTGCAGCGCGCCTACGACCAGGTTGTCCATGACGTGGCAATCCAGTCGCTGCCGGTGCGTTTTGCGATCGACCGAGCCGGATTGGTGGGCGCCGACGGGGCCACGCATGCGGGCAGCTATGACGTCACCTACCTGGGTTGCCTCCCAGGTATGGTGCTGATGGCACCGGCGGATGAAAGCGAGCTGGTGCATATGCTCGCCACCGCAGCGGCGATCGACGACCGGCCTTCGGCCGTGCGTTACCCGCGGGGCGAAGGGTTTGGCGTGGCGCTGCCCGAGCGCGGCGAAGTGCTGGAGATCGGCCGCGGGCGGATTCTGCGCGAGGGCGGAACGGTGGCGATCTTGACGCTCGGCACGCGCCTTTATGAGGCCCTGAAGGCGGCTGATGAGCTGGCCGCGCGCGGACTCTCCACCACCGTGGCCGATGCCCGGTTTGCCAAACCTCTGGACGAAGCATTGCTGACCCAGCTGGCGCGGCATCATGAGGTGCTGGTAATCGTGGAGGAGGCGGCGATTGGCGGTTTCGCCTCGCATGTCTTGCATTTTCTGGCCACACACGGCCTTTTGGAAGGGCGGCTCAAAGTGCGCCCGATGATCCTGCCGGACCGTTTCATCGACCATGATACCCCTGCCCGCCAGCTTGCAGAGGCCCGCCTGATTTGCCCCGATATCGTGCAAACCGTTCTCGGTGCGCTGGGCGAGACGAGCGTGAGTGTCAGGGCTTGAGCACTTGCGATGATTGCGCGGCGTCGCGCCGATGAGTTGCTGGTCGAACGGGGGCTCGCTGCAAGCCGAAGCCGGGCGCAGGCGCTGATTTTGGCCGGCCAAGTTCGCGCGGGAGAGAGGAGAATCGTCAAAGCCGGCGAAATGCTGCCGGCCGATGCCGCACTCGCCCTTGAAGGCCGCGATCATCCTTGGGTCTCTCGCGGCGGGGTAAAGCTTGCCCATGCCTTGGCACATTTCGGGCTTTCGCCACAGGGGCTGATCTGCCTCGATATCGGTGCCTCTACTGGCGGTTTCACCGATGTTCTGTTGGCTCACGGCGCGGCGCGGGTTTACGCCGTGGATGTGGGCCACGGGCAACTCGCGTGGAAACTCCGTCATGATCCGCGCGTAGCGGTGCGCGAACGCCTCAATGCCCGTTACCTGACCAGCGAGCACATCCCGGAACCGGTAGAGGCGCTCGTTTGCGATGCGAGTTTCATCAGCCTTGGCGTGCTTTTGCCCGCCCCGCTTCGGTTGTGCGCAGCAAAGGCATGGGCGATCGCTCTGATCAAACCCCAGTTCGAAGCCGGCCCCGCTTTGGTGGGACGAAAAGGTGTGGTGCGGGATCCTGCGGTGCATCAAGCCGTCTGCGCAAAGGTCGCGGCTTGGTGGGAAGCGCAACCGGGTTGGCGCGTGCGGGGGATCACCGAAAGCCCGATTCTCGGTCCGGAGGGCAATCGGGAATTTTTGATTGCCGCTGAACGAGAGGAATAAACCTCTATAAAAACTCAATTATGCGGCAGCCGCGCAACGCTCGGCGCGTCGGGATTCTGGGCGCGATGTCTCAACAGATGGTCGGCGAGCACAAGCGCCATCATCGCTTCTCCGACCGGCACCGCACGGATCCCCACGCATGGGTCATGCCGGCCGCGGGTGCTGATTTCCACCTCCTCGCCTTTCCGATTCACGGAATGGCGCGGGGTCAGGATCGAGCTGGTGGGTTTGACCGCAAAGCGCACGACGATAGGCTGGCCGGTCGAGATCCCGCCTAAAATCCCCCCGGCGTGGTTGGAGGCAAAGCGCACAATGCCGTTTTCCATGAACATTTCATCGGCATTCTCTTCGCCGGTCAGCAGAGCGGCGGCAAAGCCTTCGCCGATTTCAACGCCCTTCACGGCGTTGATGCTCATGAATGCTTGCGCCAAATCGGCATCCAACTTGCCGTACACCGGCGCCCCAAGGCCCACCGGAACACCTTCGGCCACCACCTCGATCACCGCCCCGATCGAAGAGCCTTTTTTGCGAATTTCCAGCAAGTAGGCTTCCCAACTCCGGGCGGCCTTGGCATCCGGACAGAAGAAAGGATTTTTTTCCGTCTCGGCCCAATCGAAACGGCTGCGGTCAATCCGATGCGGGCCGAGCTGAATGACGGCGCCACGAATGATGACATCGGCCCCCAGCACTTTTCGCGCAACCGCTCCGGCTGCGACACGGGTGGCGGTTTCCCGCGCCGAAGCCCGCCCGCCTCCGCGCCAGTCGCGAATGCCGTATTTCAGCTCGTAGGTCAGATCCGCGTGGCCTGGGCGAAACTTCTCCGCAATTTCGGAATAATCGCGGGAGCGCTGGTCGGTGTTCTCGATCATCAGGGCAATCGGCGTGCCGGTGGTCATTCCCTCGAAGGTCCCGGAAAGGATCCGGACTTGATCGGCTTCCTGGCGCTGCGTGGTAAAGCGTGACTGGCCAGGCCGGCGCCGATCCAGAAACGGTTGAATATCGGCCTCGCTCAGCGGAATGCGCGGGGGGCATCCGTCGATCACACAGCCGATCGCCGGGCCATGGCTTTCTCCCCATGTGGTAACCCGGAAGAGATGGCCGAAGGTATTATGCGACATCGCCGCGAGCGCGCCTTCTTGCGAGATTAATCGGTGACCACGGAGATATCAGGCGCCGCCGGATTTTTCATCCCCACGATATGGTAACCGCAATCGACATGATGCACCTCTCCCGTCACGCCGGAACCGAGGGCGGAAAGCAAATAGACCGCGGCGCCACCGACTTCCTCGATCGTCACATTCCTTCCCAGAGGGCTGTTGTACTGGTTCCAGCGCAAAATGTAGCGAAAATCGCCAATTCCGCTGGCTGCCAGCGTTTTGATCGGCCCGGCGCTGATCGCATTCACCCGGATGTTGCGCGCGCCAAGATCGGCGGCAAGATACCGCACGGAGGCTTCGAGCGCTGCCTTGGCAACGCCCATAACATTGTAATGCGGCATGACCCGTTCTGCCCCGAGATACGTGAGAGTCAACAGCGAGCCCCCCTGCTCCGGCATGAGAGGCACCGCACGCTGGCAAACGGCGGTAAAACTATAACAGGAAATATCCATTGCCTTGAGAAAAGCTTCTCGTGGGGTGTCCAGGTAGCGACCACGCAGATAGTTCTTGTCGGCCCAGCCGATGGCATGCACGAGAAAATCGAGCCTTCCCCAAGCCCCGCCGATAGCCTCGAAGGCGGCATCGATGCTCGCTTCTTCCGCCACATCGCAAGGCAGAACGATTTTAGAGCCGACACTCTCCGCCAGCGGGCGAACACGCTTTTCCAGCGCCTCGCCTTGATAAGTGAAGGCAAGCTCGGCCCCTTGCGCTGCGCACGCGGCAGCGATACCCCAGGCCAGCGAGCGTTCGTTTGCGACCCCCATGATAATGCCCCTTTTTCCCCGGAGCAGTGTTCCAACGGAGGGTAAAGCGGTTCCGGCAGTGATCTCGGTCATAAGGGCTCCCCAAGTTTCAGAAAAGCTCAGGGTCGTTGCTTGCACACTCTTCGCGGGAGCGACAAGAGCACAAAGGCATTGCCCTCTTGCCATTGTCGTGGCAAGCGCCAGTTTGAGCAGAGGAAAACGGCCCTATGTCGGAGCCCCTTCTTTCAGAGCCCCACCTTGTCGATCCCATGGCCTTATTTCGCGCTTGGCTGAGCGAGGCAGAGGCCGCCGAACCCATTGACCCCAACGCCATGGTCCTCGCAACGGCCGCCCCCAACGGTCAGCCTTCTGCGCGAATGGTCCTGTTGAAAGGGGCCGATCCACGCGGCTTCGTGTTTTATACCAGCCGAGATAGCCGCAAGGGTCAGGAGCTGGCGGCAAACCCGCGCGCAGCCCTGCTCTTTTATTGGAAGAGTCTGGGCCGGCAAGTGCGAATCGAGGGCACCGTCACCGAGATCGATGCGGCAGAAGCAGACGCGTATTTCGCTTCTCGGCCACGGCTTTCGCGGCTCGGCGCCTGGGCATCGGCGCAATCGCACCCGCTTACGGCGCGTGCGGAGCTGGAACGCAAATTGGCCGAGTTCGAAGCCCGCTACCCGGGCGATGAGATTCCTCGCCCACCCTACTGGGTCGGCTACCGGCTGCGCCCGGAACGCTTCGAGTTCTGGCAAAACATGCCCTATCGGCTGCATGATCGAACGGTCTTTCTCCGTGCCCAAGACGGTTGGACCACGATGAAACTTTACCCGTAGGCAAGCCCCGTTGACGATCCCTGAAACGCAAGCGGAAGTTGTTGCTTTTCTCAGAGAAATTCTTGGCAATGAGGTGCTTCTGAAAGAGACGCACATCTCCATTGTGCTCATCGGCCAAGATACGGTTTTCAAAGTCAAAAAAGCGGTACGCCTCTCTTTTCTCGATTTTTCCGAGCTTTCAGCGCGCAAACGCTTCATTTTCCGCGAATTCGAACTGAACCATCAAGCCGCGCCGGGCCTTTATCGCGATGTCGTGGCGGTGGCGCGTAAGCAGGATGGTTCATTGGCTTTGGGCGGACCCGGCGAAGTGGTGGAATGGGTGCTACGCATGGCCCGCGTGCCGGAAGGCGATTTCCTCGACCAAATCGCCGCGCGGGGCGAACTTTCAGCAGAGCTGCTCGATGCATTGGCGGATGCCGTAGCAGAGTACCATGGGCGGCTCCCACCCGTTTCAGGGATCAACCATGATGCGGTCATGACCCGGATTGCCGAGGGCAATGCGGTCTCCGCGCGAGAAGCCGGTTTGCCCGAGGCAGAGATTGCCACGTGGGAACAGCGGATACGCGCTCATCTTCAACGGCGCCGAGACTATCTTCTCGCCCGCGGTGAGGCCGGGCGCATCCGCCGCTGTCATGGTGATTTGCATTTGGGCAACCTCTGTCTTTGGCAAGGCCGCATCGTCCCATTTGATGCACTGGAATTCGATGAAGCGTTGGCCACGATTGATGTCGGCTATGATTTGGCTTTCCTTTTGATGGATCTTGAGCATCGCCTCGGACGCGCGGCGGCCAACCGCGTGCTGAACCGTTACCTCGCCCGCACGGGTGATTGGTCTTTGGTGGGCGGCCTGCCCGTGTTCCTCTCGATCCGAGCGATGGTGCGGGCACACGTGCAAGCCAAACAGGGGCTGGCGACGGATGCGACCGGCTATCTGGCTGCCGCCCTGGATTATCTGGCCCCGGCACGGGCGGGGGTCTTGGCGATCGGAGGCTTGCCTGGAGTGGGCAAATCGTCGCTCGCACGCATCATCGCCCCGGAACTTGGCCCGGCCCCCGGGGCGGTGGTTTTGCGGAGCGATGAGATCCGCAAGCGCCTGCACGGCGTGCGTCCGGAGCAGCCGCTCCCGCCTTCCGCCTACCAGGCAGCAGCCGATGCCGTGGTTGCCGAGGAATTGCTGCGAGGGGTTTCGATGATAGCCGGCGAAGGGCACGCCGCGATCGCGGATGCGACTTTTCTTGATGTTTCGCTGCGGCGGCGCCTGGCCGAACAGGCAAAAAGCCATGGCTGGCCGTGGCTTGGAGTTTGGCTCACCGCTCCGCTTTCGGTCTTGGAGAACCGCATCAGAGGCCGCAAGCGCGACGCTTCGGATGCCGATATTGCGGTACTGCACCGCGCCCACGCCCGAGATCCGGGGCCTGGCGATTGGACCGTCATTTCGGCTGAACAAACAGAGACGGCGCTTGCGAGCCTGCGTTCAGCCCTGCAAGCGGCTGGGTTATTATGATAATGAGCAGAAAACGGCAGCGGCTGGAGGCACATTCCCCATGGCAATTCGCAAGATTTTGGTTCCGCTGAGCAGCGTTGTGGCGGGAGAAGCCGCGTTTTCTGCCGCACTTGTGGTCGCGCGCGTGTGGAACGCGCACATCAGTGCGGTGCATGTCCGAGTGGATAGCCGAGACGTGGCACCGCTCGCGGGCGAAGGGCTTTCGGGTGCGATGATTGAGGAAATGATGACCGCGACCGAAAAAGAAAGCGCCGCACGCGCCGGATTGGTGCATGCGATGTTCCATCGCTATGTGACGGAACAAAATATCCCGATCGGCGAAGCCCGGCCCGGTCTAGATAGGCCGACGGCGAGTTTCGCCGCCGTCATCGGCCGCGAAGAGGAACTGATCGCGCAGCAAGCACGTTTGGCGGATCTTACGGTTGTGGCCCGCCCCTCTGTGGGGGAAGATGTGTCCTCTTCCGATACCCTGCATGCCGTTCTGTTCGATAGCGGGCGGCCCGTTTTGCTCGCTCCTCCGGCCTGCCCGCAAAGCATGGGCCAGCGCATCTGTGTGGCGTGGAACGGGACGGCCGAGAGCGCATCGGCGGTGTCTTCCGCGCTTGCCTGGCTTAAGAAGGCCGCTGCGGTACGGATCCTTTCCGCCGACGAATACCAACGTCGGGGACCAGCGGCCCAGGATCTCGCGGATTACCTCATGCTGCATGGGGTTGCTGCGGAACTGGCGATGTTTCGCCCGATCGATCGAGAGGTTGGCGCGGGGCTGCTCGCGGCAGCGCACGAATTTGGCGCCGATCTCCTCTGCATGGGGGCGTATTCGCACTCGCGCCTGCGCCAGCTCATCTTAGGAGGAGTAACCCGGTATGTTTTGGAGCATGCCGACCTGCCGGTGTTGCTGAAACATTAAGCCGTAGCGGAAGCCATGTTCGGCGTGAACGATCCCGCAGTCTGTGAAGCCGTGCGCACGTACGTGAAGTTGTTGCGGGCGCAGAAATCGGTCGTTGCGCGGGTTGAGCCCCTGGTTGCTTCCTACGGCCTGACGCTGACCCAATTCGGCGTGCTGGAAGCGTTGCTCCACAAGGGAAGCCTCACGCACCGCGAGCTTTGCCAAAAAGTGCTCACGAGTGCCGGAAACATCACCGACGTTGTCGATAAGCTGGAGCATCGCGGCCTGGTTTGCCGCAGCCGGAACGCGGCGGATCGACGCACTGTTTATGTGAGCCTGACCGAGCAAGGCCTGGAATTGATCAAAAAGGTGTTTCCCAAGCACGCGAAGGACATTGCCCAGGCCTTTGCCGCACTCGACGCAACCGAACAACGTGCGCTCGGCGCTCTGCTGCGCAAGCTTGGTCGCAGTTCGGCCGATGCGGAGGCTGCTCTTGAGAGGGTTCTCCCCGAACCTAAATAGATCGTTCAATATAGAACGATTTAGGAGCAACGGATATGATCGAGCGCAGGCCTTTTGCCGAGCTTGGCAGGTTTCGCAACGAATGGTTGAATACCCGCTATCATTTCAGCTTCGCTGACTACTATAATCCAAATCGGATGGGATTGGGGCGGCTTCGGGTTTGGAATGACGATGAAATTGCCCCTGGCACAGGGTTCGACCCCCATCCCCATCGCGAGATGGAAATCATTACATACGTTCGATCAGGCGCTATTACCCATCGTGACAGTTTGGGCAATGAAGGGCGCACCGAAGCCGGTGATGTTCAAGTCATGCATGCCGGAGGCGGAATTGTGCACGCCGAGTACAATTTCGAGCGGGTGCCGACACGGCTGTTTCAGATTTGGATTTACCCGACTCGCCAAGGCGTAGAGCCGGGCTGGGGGACCCGGCGCTTTCCCAAGCTCGGAAGCGGCCTTTCGGTGCTGGCGAGCGGTCGGGAGGAGCACATCAAGGCCGGCGCTTTGCCAATCTATACCGAGGCCGCACTGCGGGCGGGAACGCTTGCTCAGGGAGAGCGTTTTCATCACCCGCTGCCTGCGGGGGCACGTGCCTACTTGGTCCCCGCCAGCGGGGCGCTTTTGGTGAATGGAACCTCGATCGGGACAGGCGATGGGGCAGTGATCGCCGAAGAAGCAGAATTGCTGCTTGAGGCAAAAGAACCGACAGAGGTGGTCATGGTGGAGCTCTGGGATTGAAGCGCCTCGTGCGAAGGCCCTATCCGTCCGTTTGCCTAGCCCGCCTCTACCAAAACGTAGCGCCGTCGTGGCCGAGGACATAAGGGGGTTGCGGCATAGGCCGCCTTGACCGCTTCGCTGAAAATAACGCCCGCAAATTGAAGAGCAAGACGGCGTCCGACGCGCTCGAAAAGCTTGGCACCGCGGAGAATGAGACGGATTTCTGTCGGAGGGACATAAAGCGCCGTGTCTTTCCGCTCCACCTGAAACAGCGATTCGCTGAGAAGACGGCTCAGCTGAGCCGAAGAATAAGGCTGCCCATGGCCGAAGGGAGTGCTTTCCATTTGCGCCCAGATGCCCATGCGGTTCGGAGCGACCACCAAAAGCCGCCCGTCGTCTTTCAGCACGCGCCAAATTTCCCGCAAAAGCCGCCTGGCATTTTCTGCGACCTCCAAACCGTGGACAAGCAACACGCGATCGAAAGAGAGATCCGGAAATGGCAGGGCATCTTCTTCAGCGATGCAGGAAAGGCTGGGCGCGCCGGGGGGCCAACGTGCCGCCCTGATTTGCGCAGGGGTAAGCGCAATGCACCGTCCGGCGCTGTCGCGCCAAAGCCGCAGATAGGGAGCCGCATAGCCAAGCCCAAGCAGCGAAATCCGACGCCCCGGGCCGAGTTCTGAGGGCGGCCAAAAAGCCGTCAAACGGGCACGCAGCAATTGTGCCGCAACCGCGCCGCGTGCTGTAGCATAGAAGTGGCCGACAGCTTCAGGGTCAGAAGTCATACCGGAAATATAGCACAGTGAGGTGGTTTCGCTCGGGGCCAGAAATGCTAAATTCAAGCCATGCAAATCACTGTTTCACCGATCCCTGCGCTGCAAGATAATTACGCATGGCTCCTTTACGAGCCGGCCAGCGGCTTTACCGCCGTTGTCGATCCCCCGGAGGTGGAGCCGATTGTCAAGGCACTTCAGCAGTGCGGCGGTCGGCTGGATTGCATTCTGCTGACGCATCACCACGCCGATCACATCGGCGGGGCAGAGGCGCTTGCCGCGCAATTCGGTGCAAGAATTGTCGGCGCGCGCAAAGACCGGCACCGGTTGCCGCGGCTCGACGAAGCGGTGGCAGAGGGGGATGCGGTACGACTCGGTCCTATGACGGCTCGGGTGCTGGAAACGCCCGGCCATACACGCGGCCACATCGCCTATTATGTGCCCGAAGCAAAGGCACTTTTCTGCGGGGATACGCTGTTTAGCCTGGGCTGCGGGCGCTTGTTTGAAGGCACAGCCGAGGAAATGTTCGACAGCCTCCAAAAGCTTGCCGCCCTCCCCGAAGACACGCTGGTGTGTTGTGGACACGAATACACCGCATCCAACGCGCGATTTGCGCTGAGCGTAGATGCGGAGAATGCCGCGTTGAAAAGCCGGGTTGCAGAAGTGGAGCGCTTACGCGCGGCGGGGCTTCCCACGGTTCCTTCGCGCCTTGCGGAAGAGCGTGCGGCTAATCCGTTTCTTCGTGCACCCGATGCCGTTGCGTTTGCCAGATTGCGCACCAAGAAGGATAAGTTCTGAGGAATCAGAGATTCGAAAAAGGAAACGCCATGCAACTGTTCTATTCGCCGACCAGCCCCTATGTGCGCAAAGTCATGGCATGCGCCATCACGCGCGGCATAGACCGGCAGATCACGCTTCTGCCTACGAACCCGCATGAATCACCGCCAGCTTTGCTTGCGCATAACCCGCTTTCGAAAGTACCGTGTCTGATCACCGATGACGGGCTTGCATTATTCGACAGCCCCGTCATTTGCGAATATCTGGACAGTATCGGGGATGCCGCTCCGCTCTTCCCGCCTGCCGGGGGCGGACACCGATGGCTTGCCTTGAAACTTCAAGCGTTGGGGGACGGCATTCTGGATGCGGCGGTCACCCGGCGTATGGAGCAAGCCCGCCCGCGCGAAGCGGCGCGAGATGCGGTCATGCTCCGGGCCAAAGCTGCGGTTGAGCGCGCTCTCGATCTGCTGGAACGTGAACCGCCCCCGCCAAGCCTTGATATCGGCTCGATCACGATCGGCTGCGCGCTTGGGTATTTGGATTTTCGCTTCGGGCATGAACCTTGGCGAAACACGCGCGGGAAGCTAGCGGCGTGGTTTTCCGAATTTGCAAAAAACCCGGGTTTGGCAAAAACGGTTCCCAAAGATCCTGCGTAGTACCGGGTTCCTCGTCAGAGGCCCTTCTCTTCCAAAAAATTACTCCGCGGCGCAGGCATATTCGTTCAGCGGCGTACACGTGCAAACAAGGTTGCGGTCGCCATAGGCGTTATCAACCCGCTTGACCGGCGGCCAATACTTTGCAGCCGCGACGAATGGAAGCGGAAACGCAGCCTCAGTGCGAGAGTAGCTGTGATGCCACGTATCGGCTGTGACTTCCTCAGCCGTATGAGGTGCATTTTTCAACGGATTGTCTACGCGGTTGAATTTGCCTTCCGCAATCGCATCAATTTCCGCACGAATGGCAATCATGGCATCGCAAAAGCGGTCCAATTCGGCTTTGGTTTCACTCTCGGTCGGTTCTACCATCAACGTGCCTGCCACTGGCCACGACATGGTAGGCGCATGGAAGCCATAATCCTGAAGACGTTTTGCGATATCTTCCACTTGCACGCCGGCGGTTTCGATGAAATTGCGGCAATCCAGAATGCATTCATGCGCAACCCGCCCATTGCGGCCGACATAGAGCACGGGATAATAGGGCGCCAAACGCTGCGCGATGTAGTTGGCATTGAGAATGGCGATCTCGCTTGCGCGCCTAAGTCCCTCCGGGCCCATCAAGCGGATATAGGCGTAGCTGATCGGCAGAATAAGTGCGCTGCCGAACGGAGCCGCAGCCACTGGCCCGTAACCTGTCGCCGGCCCTGCCTCGGCACGGCAGGGATGGTTGGGCAAATAGGGCGCAAGATGTGCTGCAACGGCAATAGGACCCACACCCGGTCCGCCACCGCCATGAGGAATGCAAAACGTCTTATGCAAATTCAGATGGCAAAGATCCGCCCCGATGCTTGCCGGAGTCGCAAGCCCGACTTGCGCATTCATATTCGCGCCATCCATGTAGACCTGACCGCCGGCTCTGTGCACGAGCTCACATGCTTCGCGGATCCCTTCCTCAAACACACCGTAAGTGCTGGGATAAGTGATCATAAATACGGCGATACGATCTCTATATTCGTCGATCTTTCGCTTGAGGTCGGCAAGATCGATATTGCCCATCCGATCGCAAGCGACCACGACGACGCGATAGCCTGCCATGACGGCGCTTGCGGGATTGGTGCCGTGCGCACTTGCGGGAATAAGGCAAATATCGCGAGCCGCCTCACCACGAGCCTGATGATAGGCCCGAACGGTGAGCAACCCCGCAAATTCGCCTTGAGCACCGGAATTAGGTTGCAGGCTGACAGCGGCAAAGCCGGTGATGGCCGTGAGCCATTCGCTCAAGCGCCGCATCAGCTCCATGCTTCCTTTTGTTTGTTCGGGCGGCGCAAAAGGATGCAAATCCGCAAATTCGGGCCAACTGATCGGCAGCATTTCGGCCGCGGCATTTAATTTCATCGTGCACGAGCCGAGCGGGATCATGCTGCGATCCAGCGCGATGTCCTTCTCCCGCAAACGCGCAAGAAAGCGCAGCATGGCGTGCTCGCTGTGATGGGATTGAAAAACCGAAGCCTGGAGGTAAGAGCTTTGCCGCTGCAAATTCGCCGGCAGTACTTCCGGCGCATCGGCAAGCTTGCCGCCCAATATCTTGGCAAGACGCTGCAATTCGTCACCTGTGACGGTTTCATCGAGCGCAATCGCCACGCCCCGTGCGTCAAGGCGTCGGAAATTGAAGCCTTCCGCAAGCGCCCGCGCCATCACGGCATCGGCATCGCAATCCAAGGCAATGGTATCGAAAAAGCTCGCGTAACGGAGCCGCAAACCGGCCTGTTCGGCAGCTGCGGCCAGCAAGCGCGCGGCGAGATGCACCCGCTCACCGATTCGCCGCAAACCTTCAGGGCCATGCCAGACCGCATAGAAAGCGGCCAAGTTGGCAAGCAATACTTGCGCGGTGCAGATGTTGCTGGTGGCTTTTTCACGACGAATATGCTGCTCGCGCGTTTGCAGCGCCAGACGGAACGCGGGCCTGCCGTTCGCATCACGGCTCACCCCCACCAATCGGCCGGGCATGTGGCGCTTAAAAGCATCACGCGTTGCTAGGAATGCCGCATGCGGTCCGCCGAAACCCATCGGCACGCCGAAGCGTTGGCTGGAGCCGACGACCACATCGGCACCCATTTCTCCGGGCGGCGTCAGCAGCGTGAGTGCCAGAAGATCCGTCGCCACCACAGCGAGCGCACCGATTTTGTGCGCAGCGGCGATTTCCGCCGAGAGATCCCGCACGGCCCCCTCGGTTCCGGGATACTGCAAGACCACGGCAAAAGGTCTTGCCGCTTCGATCGCATCGAGATCTCCCGGCTTGAAATCAACAAGGCGCCAGTGATGAGGCCATGCGCGCGTGGCCAAGACGGCGCGTGTCTGCGGATGAATATCGGAAGCGACCGCAATCGTATCGGTTGGGTTACGCACCAGCGCGTGCGCCATGGAAACGCCCTCCGCCGTCGCCGTTGCTTCGTCTAACAGCGAGGCGTTGGCAATTTCCATGCCGGTAAGATCGCTTACCATGGTTTGAAAAAGCAGCAAGGCTTCCAAACGGCCTTGCGAGATTTCCGCCTGATAGGGCGTATAGGCGGTGTACCATCCGGGGTTTTCCAGCACATTGCGCCGGATCACCGCGGGCATGTAGGTGCCGTAATAACCCTGCCCGATCAAAGACTTCATCCGCACATTTTGCGCTGCGAGCGCCGCAAGTTCGGCAAGCACGGCCGCCTCGCCGGCGGGCGGCGGAAGATCGAGCCGGCCGGAGGAGCGAATTGATGAGGGGATCGTGGTGTCAATCAGCTCGGTAAGCGAAGACACACCGATTGTGTGAAGCATTTCGGCGACATCGGCTTCGGTAGGGCCGATATGCCGGGAGAGAAATGCTTCCTGCTCTTCTTCCAGCCGCGCAAATTTCGCAAGCGCGTCCATCTTTTGCTCCGTTACGGCTTATTGTTGTGAAGCCAAGAAGTCGCGATAAGCGGCTTCATCCATCAGCGTATCGAGTTCCGAGGGATTGGTTGGAACCATTCGAAAGAACCAACCCTCGTCCTCTGCAGATCGGTTAACGAGGGCGGGATCCTGAACGATCGCTTGGTTTGTTTCGCTCACGCGCCCGGAGAGGGGTGCATAGACGTCGGAGGCGGCTTTCACGCTTTCAACGACAGCGCACGCTTCGCCCGCCTTTAATTCCCTTCCGACCTCTGGCAATTCCACAAACACAATATCGCCAAGCGCCTCCTGGGCATGGTCGGTTATTCCGACCGTGGCGACGTTGCCGTCGTAACGCACCCACTCATGGTCTTTGGTAAAGCGCAATGTGGACATGACGAGTTTCCTAATGCACGTAACGATGAGGAACGAACGGAAGGGACGAGACTCGGGCAGGAACATCCGTGCCGCGAATGCGAACGGATAATGGTACGCCGTCAGCCGAGAGGTCTCGCCGCACATAGCCCATCGCAATCGAGGCATTCAGCGTGGGCGAAAATCCGCCAGAGGTTACGTGGCCCACGGCAGTTCCATCCGGCCCGATGATTACTGCACCCCCGCGGGCCAAAGCCCTCCCCTCTATGCGAAGCCCCACGCGGAGCCGGGCAGGCCCGTTCTGAAACGCCGCGCGAACGGCTTCGGCACCGACAAAATCCCACGTAAGCCTGCGGCGCTTGCTGACAACCCACGCAAGAGCGGCTTCGACAGGGTTGGTCGTCTCATCGATATCGGCGCCGTAAAGGCAGAGCCCGGCTTCCAGCCTCAACGTGTCGCGGGCGCCAAGCCCGGCAGGCTTGACCTCGGGCTCCGCAAGCAGAATTTCTGCGATGCGGATCGCTTGATCTTTCGGCACGGAAATTTCGAACCCGTCCTCGCCCGTATAGCCCGAGCGTGAAACCAGTACCGAAACTCCCTCAAGCGCGGTCTCGAGCACGCCAAGAAAAGGAAGGGTGTCCACCCCCGGCAAGAAACGACGAAGCACGACAGCAGCTTGCGGGCCCTGCAAGGCGAGCAGGGCGTGCTCCGCCAGCACCTCAAGCTGCACGCCCTTCGGCAATGATGCCGCGATATAAGCCGCATCGTCTGCCTTGCGGCTGGCATTCATCACCAAAAACAACCGCTTCTCGTCCAGCCGGGCGAGCATCACATCATCGCGGATGCCGCCGCTGTCATGCATCAACAGACTGTAGCGCTGCCGGCCCGGAGGAAGATTGACAATGTCACCGCACACCAGCCGTTCCAAAGCGACATCCGCCCCTTTGCCCAGAAGGAGCGCTTGGCCCATATGCGAGACATCAAACAGCACCGCCGCCATGCGACAGTGCCGATGCTCGGCCAGGATTCCCGGCGCGTAATGCAGCGGCATGTCATAGCCGGCAAAGCTCACCATTCGCGCGCCGAGCCGGCGATGCAAGGGCTCTAAGGGAGTGGCAAGTTGGCGTTCAGGCAAAGGCAATTGGGTCACGAACTGGCTCCGCGTCTGGGTCACCCGCCGGCCCAAACCGGCAGGATGGGGAAGCTTTCGCTCACCCGCTGACCCCCCTCTGTCGCGGAACCTGAGAGATTCGGGCTTCTGCCCTTACTCCTTCGGTGCGGCGCCCGTGCGACCGGACCCGGCTTTCCAGAGACCCGCCCTCCGCTTGCGGTCCTTTTGCCTGAGCGTTTCCGGGGGCCGGTTGCGCCTTCGGCGGCAGGGTGAACCTGCACTCTCCCGCTGCGGAGTGTTCACGGATGTCTCATCATGTACGCTTTACGCGTGGAACACAATGCGAGAAACTACGAGCGCGATTGCGGATGTTGAAGGCGCGCTGGTCCAGTCTTCCAGCGTCAACACAATGGCCCGTGCCCGATCCACCTCGGCGCGGTGGCGCGAGGCCGCAAGCTCCGCGAGCGCTTCGCTCGGTTCTTGCAAGGCCACAACAGGAGACCAGCCCGCCATGACGCCCGCCATCGCCACGAATGAGCTCAGGCGACATCCGTCGGCGGGCCACGCCGGCTGGCGATGATCACTCCGTTTACGCTGTAGTCCTATGAGGTCACGCTTCCCAACCTGACGAGAGAAGCTCGGCCTGCTCAAGAACCGTTTGCGTGGCCTTTTCCTGCTTATCAGGCGGGTATCCGTATTTCCGGAGTGTGCGCTTGACCATGACGCGCAACTGCGCGCGGACGTTCTCGCGCATGGTCCAGTCTATGGTGATGTTCTTTCGCACAGTCTCCACCAGTTCGCGCGCGATAGTACGAAGTGTTTCGTCACCAAGAACCTGGACGGCGCTGTCGTTCGTCTCCAGAGCGTCGTAGAAGGCCATCTCGTCGTCGTTTAGGCCGAGTTCCTCGCCCCGCCGCGAGGCAGCCCGCATGTCCTTCGCCAGGGCGATGAGTTCCTCGAGGACCTGCGCGGCCTCAATGGCCCGGTTCTGATATCGCCGCAGAGCCCGTTCGAGCATTTCGGCGAACGACCGCGCCTGAACCACATTTTTGCGACTCCGGGTTCTAATCTCGCCCTCCAGTAGCTTTTTCAGCAGTTCGACGGCCAGGTTCCGCTGCGGCATCCCGCGCACTTCAGCCAGAAACTCGTCCGACAAAATCGAAATATCCGGCTTTTGGAGCCCGGCGGCCGCGAAGATATCGATCACGCCCTCCGGACTCACGGCGCGCGCAATGATTTGCCGGACAGCGTGATCCAGTTCCTCGTCCGACCGAGCGTCACCGGGCGCCCGCTTGGAGAGTACGGCCTGGAGCGCCTGGAAGAACGCCACATCGTCGCGAATACTCAGTGCACACTCATGCGGGACCGCAAGCGCGAAGGCCTGCGAAAGTTCGCGCACGGCCGTGACGAAGCGATCCTTTCCGTTCTCCTGCGACAGGATGCGCTCCTGCGCGGGCGGCAACAGGCCCAATCTTTCCTGCGGGCTTCCAGTGATCCACATCGACCAATCGAAGCCGTGAAGCATGGCGCAGCAGACTTCATGCTTCTCCCGCATCACCGCGACCGCCTCGTCCTGGTCGAGCGCGGTGCGGCCGGTGCCGCCGCTCTCGGTATAGGTGGCGAGTGCCTGTTTCAGTTCCTGCGCGAGGCCGAGATAGTCCACCACGAGCCCGCCAGGCTTGTCCTTGAATACCCGGTTCACCCGAGCGATAGCCTGCATCAGCCCATGCCCGCGCATCGGCTTGTCGATATACATCGTATGCAGGCACGGGGCATCGAACCCGGTCAGCCACATATCGCGCACGATCACCAGCCGAAACGGATCCTTCGCATCGCGGAAGCGATTGGCCAGCGCCTCGCGGCGCGGCTTGTTGCGAATGTGTTGCTGCCAGTCCGGTGGATCGGACGCCGAGCCGGTCATCACGACTTTGACCGACCCGGCATCATCCCCATCGCCGTGCCAGGCAGGGCGCAGCTTGATGATCTCCCCATAGAGTTCCACCGCGATGCGGCGGCTCATGCAGACGATCATCCCCTTGCCGTCCATGGCTTCAAGCCGCTTCTCGAAATGCTCGACGATATCGCGGGCGACCATTTTCAGCCGCTTGTCCGATCCGACAATTGCTTCGAGCTGCGCCCATCTCGACTTGAGTTTTTCTTTACGCTCTACCTCTTCGCCCTCGGTCGCTTCTTCAAAATCGGGGTCGATTTTCGGTCGTTCGGCCTCGGCCAGCGCCAGCTTGGCCAGGCGGCTCTCGTAGTAGATCGGCACCGTCGCGCCGTCCTTCACCGCCTGCTGGATGTCGTAGATGCTGATATAGTCGCCGAAAATCGCCCGCGTGCTGGCGTCCTTCAGCTCAATCGGCGTGCCGGTGAACCCGATGAACGAGGCATTCGGCAGCGCGTCGCGCATGTGTCGCGCATAGCCGTCGATGAAGTCATATTGGCTGCGATGCGCCTCATCGGCCATGACAACGATGTTGCGCCGCTCCGACAGCGTCGGGTGCCGGTCGCCTTTCTCTTCCGGCAGGAATTTTTGGATGGTGGTGAACACCACGCCGCCGGCCTCGACTGCCAAAAGCTCGCGCAGGTGCGCGCGGGACGTCGCCTGCGCGGGCGGCTGGCGCAGCAGGCCGGCGCAGCGCGAGAAGGTGGCGAACAACTGGTCGTCCAGATCATTGCGGTCGGTCAGCACGACGACGGTCGGATTGCCCATCGCGGGCTCGCGGATGATGCGCCCGGCATAGAAGACCATGGTCAGGCTCTTGCCCGAGCCCTGCGTGTGCCAGACGACGCCGATGCGGCGATCTCCCTGCTTGCCGCCATGCCGCGCGCCGGCGGGCGAGGCCTGCGCCAGCGCCGCGGCGCGCAGCGTCTCGGCCACAGCCGCCCGCACGGCGTGGAACTGGTGATAGCCCGCCATCTTCTTGACGATCTTGCCGCCGTCATCCTCGAAGACGATGAAGTCGCGGATCAGGTCGAGGAAGCGTTGCTTCTGGCCCAGCCCCTCGACCACCACCTGAATTTCCGGCAGATGCGGATCGGCCGGCGCCTCGCCGGCGATGGTCCGCCAGGGTTTGAACCATTCCCGCCCCGCGCCGACCACGCCGACGCGCGCCTCCACACCATCCGAGGCGACGAGCAGCGCATTGGCCGCAAAAAGGGACGGCAGTTCCGCCTGATAGGTCTGCAATTGCTGGAAGGCGCTCCAGATCGTCGCATTCTCGCCGGCGGCGTTCTTGAGTTCGATCAGCCCCAGCGGCAGCCCGTTCAGGAACAGCACCACGTCCGGGCGGCGTGTCTGCTTCGCCTCCGTCACGCTGAACTGGTTGACCGCGAGCCAGTCGTTCGCCTCCGGCTGGTCGAAGTCGATCACGCGGGCCTGCGCGCCGCGAATGGCGCCTTCGCTGTCGCGATACTCCACCGTCACCCCGTCCACCAGCAGCCGGTGCAGGGCGCGGTTGCGCTGGATCAGATCGGCGCCATCCACGCGGACGAGCTTGCGAAACGCCTCATCCAGCGCGTCGGGCGGAAGGGCCGGGTTGAGCCGCGCCAGCGCATCGCGCAACCGCCGCTCCAGAATGACCTGCGTGTAGCTCTCCCGTTCGGCGCTCGGCTCGCCCGGCGCGATCTCGGCACCGTTCTTGATCGCCCAACCGACGCTTTCCAGCCAGGCGAGGGTGGCTTGTTCGACGACGGATTCGCTGAAGCCCGGATGGTCCATGAATCAGGCTCCCTCTTCGGCCAATGTCGCGGCGTCGTGCATGAGGAAAAATGGCGGCGGGAGGTCGCTCACAGCCCGCGCGCCTTCAGAAAGGCTTCGGCGTCCTTCACCCGGATCGTGCCCGAGACGAGTTCGGGGAAGAGGGTGTCGCGAAGCGCTGCGAGGGTGACCCGTTCCCTTTCACAAGTTACGATACGCGCAAGAATCGGCTGCGTCTGCCGGTCGAAGGCCCGAATGACGGGCTCGTTCGGCACAACAACTGGTATAGGTCGGAAGTTTGCCTTGCTCACCTCTTGGAAGGTAGAGCCATTCGCCTTTGACAGGATCGCTGGCATATTCTCTCCCGTCCATATCCAGACAAAGGCATTCGACAGCGCCCCATCGCAGATCAATCCAATGAGCCCTTGGTTTACAGCTACAGGAACAGCCGAAACCGCAATATAACCGATCGGTGCACGGGAAGAGAGGAGAACCGTTCCAACGGGCAGAAGACCGGAGCTAATCTTCGTCAAACCTTCCTTGGTGATCTTTCGAGCGGTGTCGAGCAGGACCGGTGAAGTGAGCCCTGACAGATCCTTGGGTGTCGCCCAATTAATGTCACCATCCCAAAACTCGGGGTTTTCGGTTCTCGGAGTCGATCCGCCCGCTACCCGAACCTCAGCGCCTATTGTTGAGAGACGCCACCCCTCCGGAATCTCGCCGTGTTCGGTTTCGACCAGGCGGTCCGGGAAGGCGTCGTAGAGGCTGGCGGGGAGGCCGGGGAGGGTTTGGCCGGGGCGCCAGCGTCCCTCGGCCTTGGCACGGACGGGCTCGAAGGTGACGAACCAGGCGCGAAACAGCGCCCGCGCCATCTCCTCCAGCGTCGCCGCCATCCGCCGGTTCGCCTCGATCCGGTCGTCCAGCGTCTTCAGTAAAAGACCGATGGCCCGCTGCTCGGGAAGCGATGGAAGACCGATCGAGAGACGGCCAAGGTCTCCTTGCGTGATGAGAGGATTCGCGGCCCCCCTATTCATGTCGGCCGCTTCGCCGATAACCATTTGAAGTGCATACCGTAAATAGTGACTGTCGATCCCATCATCCCTCGGCTGGATAACGAGGGCATTGTCGGAGGGCCAGCAAGGTCCGGACGCAACAAAGAGTTTCCCTAGCGTTCCAACTCGGCCCGTAATCAATACTCCAGCATTAAAAAGCGCAGCGTCAGTAAAGCCCGATGGTCCGCCGCCGCCGATCACTGGAACCGTGCAAGATTCAGAGGGGGCTTTCAGCAATACAGTTGGGCGCTTTCCGCTTGTTATCCGCGCAACTTCCGTCAGACTTGCTTCTCGCCACTCACCCGCCATACCCAAGCTCCCGCAAGTTGGCGGCGATTGCGGCGTCCAGACGCGCGGCCTCCGCTTGCTGGGCGCGTAGATCGGCCACCAGCCGTGCCATCTTCGCTTCGAAAGGCTCCTCGTCCGCCGTCTTAACAGCGCCGACATAGCGGCCGGGGGTGAGAACAAAGCCGTGCTTCTCGATCTCCTCCCGCTTCGCCGCCTTGCAGAAGCCGGGAATGTCCGCATACGCGGTCAGCCCGTCCACCGCCTCGGGCGGCACGTCCTTCTCGCCCCGCCACAAATGATACATGCCGGCGATCTTCTGGATGTCCTCGTCGGTCAGCTCGCGGTGGGTGCGGTCCACCATGCGGCCCAGCTTGCGCGCGTCGATGAACAGCACTTCGCCGCGCCGGTCGCGGAATTTATGGTTCTTGCGGTCGCGCGCTAGGAACCACAAACAGGCGGGAATTTGTGTCGAGTAGAAAAGCTGGCCGGGCAACGCCACCATGCAGTCCACCAGATCCGCCTCGACCAGTGCTCTCCTGATCTCGCCCTCGCCCGACTGGTTGGACGACATCGATCCATTCGACAGTACGAACCCGGCGACGCCAGTAGGCGCCAAATGGTGTACGATATGCTGCACCCAGGCGAAGTTGGCATTGCCAACGGGTGGCACGCCATAGACCCAGCGCTTGTCGCTGCGCAGCTGCTCGCCACCCCAATCGGAGACGTTGAAGGGCGGATTGGCGAGGATGAAATCGGCCTTCAAATCGGGGTGGCGATCGTTGCGGAAAGTGTCGCCGTGGGCGATGTTGCCGTCGATGCCGCGAATGGCGAGGTTCATCTTGGCGAGCCGCCAAGTGGTGTAGTTGCTCTCCTGCCCGTAGATCGAAATATTGGCCTTCGCCTTGCCGCCATTGCCGTTGCCGTTCGCATGGGCGCGGATGAACTCCATCGACTGCACGAACATGCCTGCTGATCCGCAGCACGGGTCGTAGACACGGCCACGGTAAGGCTCCAGCATCTCGACCAGCAGCTTGACGACACAACGCGGCGTGTAAAACTCGCCGCCCTTTTTTCCCTCGGCGCTGGCGAATTGCGACAGGAAATATTCGTAGACGCGGCCGAGCACGTCTTTCGACCGCGACGCGGCATCGCCGACCTTGATGTTGGAAATCAGGTCAATCAGCTGGCCGAGGCGGGTCTTGTCTAGCGCCGGGCGCGCATAATCCTTCGGCAGAACGCCTTTGAGCGCGGGATTGTCGCGCTCGATCCCCGCCATCGCGGCGTCCACCATCTGGCCAATCGTGCTCTGGCGGGCCTGCGACTTCAGGTGATGCCAGCGTGCTTCGGGCGGCACCCAGAAGATGTTTTCGGCGCGGTATTCGTCCGGGTCTTCCGGGTCGGCGCCCTGCGCTTTTTCCGCTTCCAGCGCGGCGTGCTTCTCCTCGAAGGTGTCGGAAATGTATTTCAGGAACAGCAGCCCCAGCACGACGTGCTTGTATTCCGCCGCGTCCATGCTGCCGCGCAGTGCATTGGCCATGCGCCAAAGTTCGGCTTCGTAGCCGACATTGGCTCCGGTGCCGTTTGGCCGTTCCGCGCGCGCCGGGCGATCAGCTTGGACGGGCTTTGCAGGCGCTGCTGGGGCACTCTCCGCCGCCGCCGCGATGGCGACCGAACCGCCGCGACCGCGACCGGGCGTCACGAGCCCATCGCCGATCAACTCCTCCTTCACGGCGTCATACGTGGCATCCGCCCAGCCGAGGGTTTCGCGCAATTTTCCATTGCCGGCGGAGCCGCCAAGCTCGGTCAGGACGGCGATGAATTTGTCGCGGAGCGACTGTCTGGTCATGTGTTTCCCCCTCCAACCTTCGCCGCCGGTATGTTGCCAGGCTGCGCCTGTCCGCGCGTTTGGCCAGCGGTCAGCCGCTCATATTCCTCCACCGCAACCACCACCACGACGCCGCGCCCGTGTTTTTCGATCAGCACAGGGCCTGCACGCGCGGTGTCGATCATCAGCCCAAAGGCGTTCTTCGCCTCGCGCGCCGACATGGTTTTCATGGCCGTTTCCTGTGGCGATCCATGTGTCCATTTAGGACGAAATAGCTCTTTTGAGCAACGGCGCATTTGCGGCTTTGATCCGGCGGCATGGGTGCCGTCTGAGTTTGATGTGAGCCCCAAAGAAGAGGGCGAATAGGAGGGCAAGACAAAGCGCTCTACAGCAAGTATTTCTATGTCCGGCCCTACGCCGTCATTTTCGACCCTGCGTCGGCCGTTTGATCTTCCAATCGTCGCATCATGGCGACCGACGAAGACCATTTCCGTATCCGTCCCGGCCGGGTCCGCGACCGGGCGAGCGAGATTGTCACGCTGGAGCTGGGCTGGCGACCGAGGTCGAGGTTGGCCGCTGGTCCATCTCCGCACAGGCCGAGCCGAGCTTGCGCGAACTGGGCGAGCGCGGCGATATCATCAAGACCGCGTGCTCGCCACGGGCTTGGCCGGCGACGAGATGGGCGATGGGTTGCACCTCGTCATCGATGGCGTGGACGGGCGCACCCACTGTGTCGAAATGGCGGACGCCGCCCGCCTGGATGAGGTCAGGCGCGTGCACAGGGCAAGACAAGAGGTAAGACGCGCAGAGGGCTGAACAGAAAAATCCTTTATTAATCAAGGATTTATCTTGTATCATTGGCGGATGGGGTGGGATTCGAACCCACGATACGCTCACGCGTATGGCGGTTTTCAAGACCGCTGCCTTCAACCGCTCGGCCACCCATCCAACCCGCGCCCCCTCGGTGCGCGGCCGTGCACGCCGCAATCAGCGGGGCGAGAGCACCATCACCATCTGGCGATTTTCCATCTTAGGCATTTGCTCCACCTTGGTCTGCCCGTCGAGGTCGGCGCGGATCCGCTCCAACACCTTCACCCCAAGCTCTTGATGGGCAAGCTCGCGACCGCGAAAGCGTAAGGTGACCTTAACCTTGTCCCCTTCGGCGAGAAACGCCTTCATGGCGCGCAACTTCACCTGATAGTCATTCTCGTCGATATTGGGGCGGACTTTGATTTCCTTGATCTCGATGACCTTTTGTTTTTTCTTGGCTTCGCTTCGCTTTTTTTGTTGCTCGTATTTATACTTCCCATAATCGAGAATCTTGACCACGGGCGGATCTGCATTGGGGCTGATCTCCAGAAGATCCAGCCCGGCCTGATAAGCGCGTTGCAAGGCCTCTCGCGTACTCATCACGCCCAACATCACCCCGTTTTGGTCGATCAAACGCACCTGTGGTGCCCGGATTTCCTCATTCACGCGTGGCCCCTCACGGGCGGGGGCTGGCGGTTGCTGCGGAATTCTAGCGATGGGTCTCTCTCCTTAAGCTGTTGACGAACATAGGCGAATCTGCCGGCGCGGACTCCCTGCCAGCGCCGGCGCCATCTTGGCCGAGGCAACGGCTTTCGATCAAGCGCGATGATGCGCGCCGACAATCGAAACGCCAGAGCCTCTTATGCATGCAGATCGGGCGGGCAGGCTTCTTTGGCAAGACGGCGCACGGCTTCTTCCAGCGCCAGCACCTCTTGCCGCTCGCTGCCCAGCCGGCGCAGCGAGACGGTGCCGTTTTCGGCTTCCTTGCGTCCAACAACCGCAAGCACCGGCACGTGCGCCAGGCTGTGCGTGCGCACCTTGGCGGTGATCTTCTCGTTGGCCGTATCCAAGACCACGAACAAGCCGGCCTCGCGGAGCTGTGCGGCAACCTCAGCCGCGTACGCGTCGGCGTCCGCCACGATGGTGGCAACCACCACCTGCACCGGAGCCAGCCAGAGCGGAAACCGGCCGGCATAATGCTCGATCAAAATGCCGATAAAGCGCTCAAAACTGCCGAGCACGGCACGGTGCAACATCACCGGCCGGCGGCGCGAGCCGTCTTCGGCCACATATTCCGCATCGAGCCGCTCCGGCAGCACGAAATCCACCTGCAGCGTGCCGCATTGCCAATCCCGGCCGATGGCATCGCGGAGCACGAACTCAAGCTTGGGGCCATAAAACGCTCCCTCGCCCGGGTTCAGGGTGTAATCCACGCCGGCGAGCGTGCAGGCCTCGGAAAGGGCCGCCTCGGCGCGGTCCCAAACCGCATCGGAGCCGGCGCGGACCGGCGGACGGTCGGAGAACTTCACGCGGAACTCTGCAAACCCGAAGTCGCGGTAAATGGTGCGCAGCAATTCCACAAACCGCACCGTCTCGGAGCTGATTTGCTCTTCGGTGCAGAAGATATGCGCATCATCTTGGGTAAAACCCCGCACCCGCATCAACCCGTGCAGCGCGCCCGAAGGCTCAAAGCGATGGCAGGAGCCGAATTCCGCCATGCGCAGCGGAAGCTCGCGATACGAGCGCACGCCCTGCCGGAAGATTTGCACATGGCACGGACAATTCATGGGCTTTAACGCCAGGGTGCGGTGCTCGTTCTCCACCTGCACCACAAACATATGCTCGCGAAACTTCTCCCAATGCCCGGAGGCTTCCCACAAGGCGCGGTCCACCAATTGCGGCGTGTGCACTTCTTGATAACCCGCTTGGTCGAGCCGCCGCCGCATATAGGCCTGCACCGTGCGATAAAGGCGCCAGCCATTGGCGTGCCAGAAGACGGAACCGGCCGCTTCCTCCTGAAAATGAAACAAATCCATCTCGCGCGCGATGCGCCGATGGTCGCGCCGTTCCGCTTCGGCAAGCATATGCAAATAGGCATCCAGCTCGGCTTGATCGCGCCAGGCGGTGCCGTAAATGCGGCTGAGCATCGGGTTGCGATGATCGCCGCGCCAATAGGCCCCTGCCACTTTCATCAGCTTGAAAGCGGTGCCGACATCGCCGGTGGAACGCATGTGCGGGCCGCGACAGAGATCCACCCACTCGCCTTGCCGATAGAGCGTAATCACCTCGGTTTCCGGCAGATCGCGAATGATTTCGGCTTTGTAATGCTCGCCTTTGGCCTCAAAGAAACGGATTGCCTCGTCGCGATCCCAGACTTCGCGCACGAAAGGCGCGTTGCGCGCAACAATCTCGCGCATTTTCGCCTCGATTGCCGGAAGGTCTTCCGGCGTAAACGGCTCGTTGCGTGCGAAATCGTAATAAAAACCGTTCTCGATCGTGGGGCCGATCGTGACCTGCGTGCCGGGGTAAAGCGTCTGCACGGCTTCCGCCAGCACATGGGCGGCATCGTGGCGGATCAATTCCAGGGCTTCGGGGTCTTTGCGGGTGATGAAGACGACATGCGCATCGTGGTCGATCTCGCGCGAGAGATCCATCAACACCCCGTCCACTTTCATGGCAATCGCATCGCGTGCAAGCCCCGGCCCGATGGCGGCGGCCAAGGCCGCGCCGGTGAGGGGGGCCACGAAACGGCGCTGTGATCCATCAGGCAGAGTGATAAGCGGCATCGGCATCTCCGGCTGGCAACGGAGCGTTTGTATGGGCTTGAAGCGCCGCCGCCGCAACCCTCTCCGGAGGCAAAGCGGACAAATCGGCAGTGCGCAACACCACGGGCCATGCCCCGTTTGGGCCTCGCGGCGCGGTCAGAGCGGGGTCGCTCGCCGCGGAAAACAACACCACGGTGGGGCAGCCCACGGCTGCGATCAAATGCATCGGCCCCGTATCGTTGCCAATGGCAACTGCTGCTTTCTGCGCCAAAGCGGCGATCTGGCAAAGCTTCGTCTGCCCGGTGAGATCAACCGCTTCCGGGCAAGCGGCAAGGATGTATCGCGCAAGCGGTGCCTCGACGGCGCTGCCCAGCACCAAAGGCGTCAGCCCCGCCGCAAACAAATCGCGCGCCAGCACCCCGTAATGCTGCGCCGGCCAGCGCTTGGCGGGGCGATGCGCACTCGCGCCGGGAACCAGCAGCGCAAAGCGGGAGGGAAGCTCCGCCGGTACGGCGCAACGGCCGAGCCAGGCAAGGTCAACAGGCGGAAAATCTTGGATCCCGGCCATGGTGAGCTGTTCGTGTTGGCGCTCCAGCGTGTGCATGCGGTCGCGCTCGGGGTTGGCGTGGGGCGCCGAGCAGCCGGGGGCGATACCTGACCATGGCGGCTTTCCGGCCAAGCGGAAATACCAGTTCGTGCGCTCGGAGGTTTGGAGATCATAGACAAAGTCGAAACCCCGCAATTGGCGGGCAAGCCGCCAAAGCCTGGGCAAAGCCCACACCGGGGGGCGCGAATCAACCACCACCCGATCAAACCAAGGCGCACGCTTTGCCAGCTCGGCAAACGGAGGGGTTGTCAAGAGCGTGATTTCATCCTTGGCATGATGCGCGCGAAGCGCGGCAAAGGCGGCAAAACTCAGCACGAAATCCCCGAGCGCGCCAAGGCGGATGATGAGAATTTTCATGTCAGGAGCTCACGATAAAGCGCGATGTGGCGTGCCTGCATGGCGGCAACGCTGTATTCGGCGATCACGCGGCTGCGGGCGGCGGCACCCATGGCCGCCCGCTCCGCCGCCGAGAGGCCCAGCGCGAAAGCAAGCGCCGCCGCTAGCTCTTCCACATTGCCCGGAGAGACCAAAAACCCCGTCTCCCGATCCCGCACCGTTTCCAGCACCGCGCCGTGCGCCGCCGCCACCAAGACCCGCTCCATCGCCTGGGCTTCGATCACGGCACGGCCGAACCCCTCCGGCTCGGTCGAGGCGCTGACCACCACATCGGCCAGCGAAAGCGCTGTCGGCATGTCTTGCACGTCTCCGACGATCCGCAAGCGCTCGCCCACCCCCAGTTGCGCGGCATGGCGCTCCAGCTCGTCCACGTAGGCGGTGCGGCCTTGCGAAGACCCCACCAGCACGGCCACGGCATCCTTTCGTGCGAGGCGGGATAGAGCGGCAATCAGCACGGGCTGGCCCTTCCACCGGGTCAGCCGCGCGGGCAGCATAATGACCGGAGCGCCGGGAGGAAGCCGCCAAGCCTCTGCCAATGCGGCGCGGCGGGTCGGGTTGATCGCCGCAGGATCGAAACGCGCCGGATCAACGCCGTTGGGAATGATGCGGATGCGCGCCGGGTCGGTGCCGTGGCGCGTTGCAGTGAGCTCGGCCAGAAATCGGCTGACCGCGACCACGCGTTCGCCCGAGGCCATGATGGAATTGTAAGCGCGCTTGCCGGGAAAGCCTTCATTATAAGGGCTGTGATAGGTCGTGACAAAGCGTGCTCCTGTCCGTTGGGCCGCGATCTTTGCCGAGAAGGCCGGTGCGCGCGAATGCGCATGCACCAACGCGACCCCCTGCTGTTGGATCACGCGTGCCAGCCGCTCGGCATTGCGCCAAAGCGAAAGCGGGTTGCGCGCATGCAGCGGCAAGGCAATGTGCTTGCCCCCCGCCGCGACGATGCGCTCCACCATGCGGCCGCCCGAGGAAGCGACCAAGGCGGGAAATCCCTCTTTCGCCAACGCCTCGGTCAATTCCACCACCACGTGCTCCACGCCGCCCGTTTCCAATGCCGGCAACACCTCCAGCACGGTCGGCTTCGTCGTTTTCAGATGCTTCGGCATGCAGGGCGTTCTATCATGAAGTGCATCGCCATCGAGAGGAGGCTTTCATGGGAGAACGTACCGGCAAGCTTGCGCGGCCCAACGGAAAGGGCCTTGCCTGGCGACGCCTTTCGGGACGGGAGCCGACGGTTGTGTTCCTGCCCGGCTTTGGCAGCGATATGAGCGGGGAAAAAGCCACCAGCCTTGCGACTTTCTGCAGCAATGTCGGCCAAGCCATGCTGCGGTTTGACTACTCCGGTCATGGCGAAAGCGACGGCCGGTTTGAGGAAGGCACCATCGGCCAGTGGACCGACGACGCGTTGGCGGTCATGGATGCGGTTTCGGCGGGTCCTCTGCTTCTGGTCGGCTCTTCCATGGGCGGTTGGATTGCGCTTCTGGCAGCTTTGGCAAGACCAGAGAGGGTGGCCGGGATTGTCGGCATTGCCGCGGCACCTGATTTCACCGAAATCCTGATGTGGCAATCCATGACCTTTGAGGAACGTGACCGGTTGATGGCGGATGGCGTCGTGTTCGCGCCCAATCGCTACGGCCCACCCACGCCGATCACCCGCGCGCTGATTGAAGATGGCCGCAAGCATTTGCTGCTGGATCGGCCGATCCCCCTCACCTGTCCGGTGCGTTTGCTGCATGGCCAGAACGACCAAGACGTGCCGTGGGAACTTTCCCTGAGAATCGCGGAACGGCTGGAAAGCACGGATGTGCAAGTGATTTTGGTCAAAGACGGCGAGCATCGGCTCTCCCGCCCGGCCGATCTTGCCTTGTTACACCGCACGCTCGCCCCGCTCCTCGGCCAGGATCGCGGCTAGACCCTCGCGATAGCTCGGATAGCGCCAGGTGATGCCGAGCGTTGCCTTGGTTTTGGCGCTGAGAACCTTGCGGTTTTCGGCCCAGAAGCTCCGCGCCATCGGGCTCATGGTGCCCACCGCTTCGGCATAGGGCACGGCCGGGGGCGGCGGCAGGCTGAGGAGCCGCGCCGCTGTGGCCAAGACTTCGGCCGACTCGCTCGGGCAGTCATCGGCAAGGTTGAAAATGCGGAGGCCGGGCGCCGGCTTCTGCCGCATGGCCGCCAGCACCGCCTGCACGATATCATCGCGGTGGATGCGCGAGAAGACATGGCCGGGCTTGATCACGCGCCGCGCGCTTCCGGCGCGAAGCTGGTCGAACGCGCTGCGGCCCGGCCCGTAAATGCCGGCCAGGCGGAAGATGTCCACGGCGCGCCGCTCGGCGAATGCTTCCCATGCCTGCTCCGCCTCTCGTCTTAAGAGACTGCGCGGATTGCCGGGTAAGGGCGGAGTCTCTTCATCCACCTCGCCGCCGGCCCGATCGCCATAGACCCCGGTGGAGGAGAGATAACCGACCCAACGCAGGCGTTCCACATTCCGGATGGCATTGTGATAACGCGCGAGAACGGGATCCCCGGCTTCCGTCGGCGGCGCGGTCACGACGATATGGCTGGCCATAGCGATGGCGGCTTCGGCCGCCTGGAAGGGGATTGCTTCGATTCCCTCCGCGCTCGCAGCGCCTGCCAGCCCGCGCCGGGTCCCTACAACGCGAAACCCTTCCGCACGCGCCGCGAGTGCAATGGCGGAGCCGCAATAACCGAGTCCGAAGACAAGCAGGAATCTGTTTTCCATCAAAGAAAATTTGCTCTAAATGGGGATCAAACGCTAGATTTTCATCGCTATGAAGATGCATCTGTCGACCTGGGGCCTGCTCCTTGCTGCGCTGGCTGCTGCCATAGGAGCAGGAGGGCTTTGGGTGTCACGGGCCTACCTTGCGGGAACGGACGGCAGGTCGGAGGAAGCAGAGGCAAGCTTGCTGCAATTTCCTGCTCCGCCGGTACCTCCGCGCATCGCCGAAGACGAGGATTATGACCGTTGCCTCGGCATGCTCTCTTCCGATCCGGAAGGAGCCAAGGCGTTTGCCGAGGCGTGGGAAGCAACCGGCGGCGGGAGCAGTGCCGAACATTGCGGAGCGCTTGCGGAGATTGCGCTCGGCAATGCCGAAACCGGGGCGGAAATGCTGGAGCACCTTGCCGCCACGGCACAGGCGCCCGAAGCGACCCGCGGCATGATTTACGATCAAGCGGCGCAGGCATGGATGATGGCCAACAGCCCGACACGTGCCTACGGCGCGAGCACCATGGCTCTGGCTTTGGCGCCCGATAACCCGGATCTTTTGATCGATCGCGCGGTTGCCGCAGCCAATCTTGAGCGGTTCCGCGAGGCGATTACGGATCTCGATCGCGCGCTGGAAATTGAACCGCGGCGAGAAGACGCCCTGGTTTACCGGGCCAGCAGTTGGCGGCGCCTCGGCGACTTAAATCGCGCCGAGGGAGATGTCGATGAGGCGCTTTCGCTCGATCCCGACAATGCCAATGCGCTGTTGGAACGCGGGATTCTTCGCCAACGCCGCGGTGATCTTGCCGGCGCTCGGGCAGACTGGCAGCGCGCTATTGAACTTGCCCCAAACACATCGACCAGCGATCTCGCCGAACAGAATCTCGCGCTTTTGGACATGGGGCCGGAACGGCGCTGAGGTGTGCGGCGCATGAAACGGCAAGCCGAGAAGGACTTCCGTCCCGAGGGTTCATGCCCGATCTTCGGCTACGGTTTCCTTATAAACGTTTCCTTATAAACGAAGGTCAGGGGTTTCAAAGGTTTTCCCCGAAGCCAAAGCCGCGTGCCGACCATTGGGGAAAAGAACTGCAATTCAGTGAAAATAGGGTATTTCCACTTTCGCCTATATGATCAAATCCAAAAGCTGCATGGCCAGCATGAGCAACTGTTGCGCCGTTTCCTGGGTGGGATTGACCGGGGGTGCGGACGGTGTCGGGGCAATGCTGGTGGTGGGAGTTGCCGGTGCTGCTGGCGAGCCTACCGGACCCGCCGGAAGGCTGAAACTTGCCGGTAGGGACGTAAGGCCAACTGAGCCCACAGGACTGCTGGCGCTCATCGCAAACTCCGTATGCTGATACGCGCCGTTTTGCCGCGGAACCAAATCCAGACGACTGTGATCTTTTTCGAGAATTGTTTAAAATTCCGTTAAGCGTCGATCGTGTGTTCGGTGTTTCCGACTGCGCCTCGGGCCAACCTCTCGGGTTGATCTCATGAAATGCAATGTTATAACATTGCATTCCGTCGCAACCCGAAAACTCCCCCCTCAAGGAACTCCCTCTCATGCGTCGCCGGCCTTTCCTGGCTTACCTCCTCGCCTCCGTCGCCTTCCCGAAAGCGCGCGCCGCCGGGTCGGCCATTCCTGTCGTCGCTGCGGAAAATTTCTATGCCGATGTGGCAAGCCAGATCGGCGGGCCATGGGTCACGGTCCAAGCGATCATGAGCAACCCCGAGGAGGATCCGCACCTGTTTGAAGCTTCCCCCTCGGTGGCGCGGGCTCTGGCGGCCGCCCGCATCGTTGTGCTCAACGGCGCCGATTATGATCCGTGGATGACGAAACTGTTGGGGGTGCGTCATGGCCCCGGCCCACGCGTGCTGGTGGTCGCCGAGCTTCTTGGCCGAAAAGCCGGCGAGAATCCGCATCTTTGGTACGATCCCGCCTGCATGCCTCTCTTTGCGAAGGCGTTTGCCGCAATGTTGGCCGAGGAAGACCCGGCCCGCCGTGATGAATACGAAAAAGGCAAGCAACGCTTTCTCGCCGCGCTCGCCCCTATGCAGGAAAAAATTGCAACGCTCCGCGCGCGCTTCGCCGGCACGCCCGTGACCGCGACCGAGCCCGTTTTCAATGATATGGCGCGCGCGCTCGGGCTTGCCATGCGCAACGAAAGATTTCAACTTGCGGTGATGAATGATACCGAGCCCGCCGCTTCCGACGTTGCTGCCTTCGAAGAAGATTTGAAAAACCGCCGAGTACGCCTTCTGATTTATAATTCACAAGCAACCAACGAGATTTCCCGGCGCATGCTGAAGCTTGCCAAGCTATCGGGCATTCCCGTGCTTGGCGTTACCGAAACCGAACCTGCGGGAAAATCGTATCAAGAGTGGATGCTGAGTACACTGTTCGCCCTCGATCAGGCCCTCGCCAAAACGCCGTGAGCAACGTAATTCTTTGCTCGGATCTCACGCTCGGCTTCGGCTCGCGCGTGGTCTTGAACGGGGCGAACCTCGCCATCGCAGAGGGGGAGTTCATCGGCGTGCTTGGCCCGAACGGCGCCGGCAAAACCACGCTGATGCGCGCCATTCTCGGCCTGCTGCCGCCGCGTTCCGGCAGCATTTTGGTTTTCGGCAAGCCGCCGCCGCGGGGAAACCCGGCCATCGGCTATTTGCCCCAGTTGCGGAGCCGCTTGGCCGGTCTTTCGCTGACCGGGCGGGATTTCATTGCCGCTGCTTACGGCGGCCATCGCTTCGGCCTTCCGCTTTTCGGCAAGGCGGCAGAGGCTGCGGTGGATCGCGCCTTGGCACTGGTTGAAGCCGAGAACCTTGCGTCTCGGCCGCTGGCGGCGCTCTCGGGGGGTGAGCAGCAACGGCTTTTGTTGGCGCAAGCGCTGCTCGGCCGACCGCGCCTGCTGCTCTTGGATGAACCGCTCATCAGCCTTGACCCGCCTCATCAAGCGTCGGTGGTGGCGCTGGTGCGGCGGCTGCAAAAAGAGCTCGGCTTCACTGTTCTGTTTTCTGCCCATGAGCTTAACCCCCTGCTCCATGCCATCGACCGGGTGCTCTATCTCGGCGGAGGGCAAGCCGCGCTCGGCACTGTGGAAGAAGTGATCACGCCGGCGGTGCTCTCTCGCCTGTATCGCACCGAAATCGAGGTGATTCGCGCCCACGGCCATATCTTCGTGATGGCGGGCGGTTATGACGTGGAGCATGAGGCGCATCGCCACGCGGCAGGTCACTCCGATGCTTGAGATGCTTGCCTATGATTTCATGCGGAATGCCTTCGCCGCCTCGGCGATTGTTGCGGTGCTTGCCGGCGTGGTGGGGTTTTTCTTGGTCCTGCGCGAGCAGACCTTTGCCGGGCATGCGCTTTCCCATGTCAGCTTCGCCGGGGCGACCGGGGCGGTGCTTATCGGCATCCCGCCCTTTGCCGGCATTCTCGTGCTCGCAACGCTTGTTGGGATCGGCATGGGGGCGTTGGGCGAGAAGTTGCGCCAGCGGGATGTGGCCATTGGCATTGTGCTGGCCTTTTCTCTCGGTCTTGGCATGTTGTTTTTACATTTTTATACGCATTTCGCCACCCAAGCCACCGCGCTGCTTTTTGGCAACGTTCTCGGGATTGACCGCACAACCATCGGAGCATTGGCCGCTCTCGCCTGCGTTTCGCTCGCCGCCCTGAGTGTCATCGCGCGGCCGCTTCTGTTCGCAAGCCTTCATCCGGAACTCGCCGAGGCCAAAGCCGTGCCCGTCAGACTCGTTTCGATTTTGTTCCTTGTGCTGGTGGCGCTTGCGGTGGCGGAAGCCACCCAGATTGTCGGCGTGCTTTTGGTCTTCGCGCTCATGGTGGCATCTCCTGCCGCTGCGCAACTTCTCTCGGCGCGGTTTTGGCGCGCGCTTTCTCTCTCTGTCATCTTCGCTTTGCTCAATGCCTGGGGAGGCATCGCGCTGGCATATATCACCGACTGGCCGAGCAGTTTCTGGATAACCGCACTGGGAACAGGCTTCTATCTCGCGGCGTTGATCATGCGTGGCAACATCCGAACCCGCCGCACGGCCTGAGAGGCAAGACGCATCTCAAAGCAGCCGAGGGGCAGCATTGCAGCAGTATGAAAAGGCTCCGCAAGAGATTGCGCCGTCATTATTTTTCGCATAGCCTGAACGGGTTCCACTAACCAGAATTGGGAGGAAATCATGTTGGAACGTCGCGAGCTGTTTCTGGTTGCCGCGGCCACCGCAGTTGGAGCCGTTGCAACCAAGGGCGCTCATGCTCAAAATTCCATCCCGCCAAGCCCAGCGCCAATTCCGCAGAGGAATTGGGACGATCCGACCCCATTGGCGGTGTATCCGGATGCACACGTCCAGGTTCTCGATAAAAAATTCGCCAAATATGTCGCCGGAACTTCGCTTTTGCGCCGGATCTGGACGGGTGCGGATTGGACCGAGGGCCCCGTATGGTTCGGCGATATGCAGTTGCTGATCTTCAGCGATATCCCGAACAACCGAATGATGCGCTACGACCACATCACCGGGAAAACACACGTCTTCCGCCAGCCGTCGAACTACGCCAACGGCAATACACGCGATCGGCAAGGCCGCCTCGTCACGTGCGAGCATAGAACCCGACGCGTGACCCGCACGGAATATGGCGGCAATATCACGATTCTGGCCGATAAATTCGAAGGTAAGCGGTTCAACTCACCCAATGGGGTGGTGGTGAAGTCTGATAATTCCATCTGGTTCACCGACCCAAGCTACGGAATCATGGGTGATCACGAGGGTCTTCGCCAAGAGCCGGAGATGCCGCGCAGGGTCTATCGCATTGATGGGCAGACCGGCAAAATCACCGTGGTTTCGGATGAATTCGATCAGCCCAACGGGCTCTGCTTCTCACCGGATGAAAAGAAACTCTACATTACGGACACTGGTGAGCATCCCTCTATTCGCGTCTATGACGTCACCGAAGACGGCAAGCTCACGAATAGCAAGATGTTCCACGACTTCAGCGATGCCGAAGGCGGTATTTCGGACGATATCCGTGCGGATGAAGACGGCAATATCTGGAGCGCGGGCGGATGGTCGAAAAATCCGCTGTTCAATGGCGTTCTGGTCTTGGAGCCGAATGACGGCGCCCCCATCGGCCGAATCGTGTTGCCGGAGACGGCCGGCAATCTCTGCTTCGGCGGCCATGGCTACGAGCATAACCGGCTTTACATCGCCGCAGGCACCTCGATCTACGCCATCGACACGAACGCGCGAGGCGTGGAGCTATAACTTTAACTTCTCCGCGGTAACTCTTTAAGGCTCCTTTTTCGGGTTCCCACAAAAGTCGCAAGACTTTTGTGGGGCCTGATTTGTTGACCGGGCACAAAGAGGAAAATCCGCGGCGCCAACTTAGGCGCGCTTCGCCCGCAACGCATCCAGCGCCGCCTGGAGGATGATGGCCGCAGCCAGCCGGTCCACCGCCTGCGCGCGTTTGCGGCGCGAAAGGTCCGCCGCCTCGATCATGATTCGGTTCGCCGCAACCGTGGAAAGTCGCTCATCCCAGAGCGCCACCGGCAAGCCGGTGGCCTCTGCGAGCGCTGCCGCCCAGTCCCGCGCCGCCTGCGCGGCTGGGCCCAACGTTCCGTCCATGGAAAGCGGCAATCCCACAATGAGCCCGCCGGCCCCTTCACGCGCGGCAATGGCGGCAATCTCGGCCGCATTCTCCTTGAGCTTTTTTCGCCGCAACTCACCGTAAGGACTCGCGATCAATCGGCTGACATCGGATAACGCAACGCCAATCGCCTTGGCGCCCAAGTCAAGCCCGATCAGCCGTTGGTTCGGTGCAAGCCGCGTTGCGAATTCATCGAGGTTGAAGACCGGCATGCACGCCGTTATGGTCCGGCTTTCCGCTTTCGCCAAGGATGACCCATGTCTCTTGATTCCGCCACTGTGCGCCGTATTGCCCACCTTGCCCGGATCCACCTGGAAGAGGCCGACCTTCCGCGCCTGCAAGCCGAGCTGAACGGCATTCTCGGCTGGATCGAGCAATTGAATGAACTGGATGTCACCCATGTGGAGCCGCTGACCGGTCCCACCCAAATGGCGCTGAAAATGCGCGAAGATGTGGTCACGGACGGCAATATACGCGAGCAGATTTTGGCCAACGCGCCGGATCGGGCGGGCGATTATTTCGCCGTGCCCAAGGTGGTGGAATAATGCGGCTCACCGAACTTAGCCTTGCCGAGGCCCGCAAGCGCCTGCACCGGCGCGAATTTTCCGCCGCCGAGCTGACCGAGGCCCATTTGGAGGCCATCGCCGCGCTGAATCCGCGGCTGAATGCCTATATCACCGTCACCGAAGAGCTTGCCAAAGCCCAAGCCGCCGCCGCGGACCGGGCGCTTGCGCGCGGCGATGCCGGCCCGCTTGCCGGCATTCCGCTTGCGATCAAGGACCTTTTTTGCACCGAAGGCATCCGCACCACGGCGGGAAGCCGCATCCTTGCCCCTTTTGTGCCGCCCTATGAAAGCACCGTCACCGCGCAGCTCAAGCGCGACGGGGCGGTGTTTCTCGGCAAGGCCAATCTCGACGAATTCGCCATGGGGTCTTCGAACATGACTTCGGCCTTCGGCCCGGTGGAGAACCCTTGGAAAAGAAAGGGCGACGAGGCGGCAAGGCTGGTGCCCGGCGGCTCCTCCGGAGGGTCCGCCGCGGCGGTCGCGGCGCAACTCGCGCTTGGCGCCACCGGCACGGATACCGGCGGCTCCATCCGCCAGCCGGCGGCTTTTTGCGGCATTGCCGGCATCAAGCCCACCTATGGCCGCTGCAGCCGTTGGGGAATCGTGGCCTTCGCCTCCTCGCTCGACCAAGCCGGCCCCTTCGCCCGTACCGTGGAAGACTGCGCCATTTTGCTGCGCTCCATGGCCGGGCATGACCCGAAAGACAGCACCTCGGCCGATCGGCCCGTGCCGGATTATGAAGCCGCATGCCGGCGCAGCATCAAGGGGTTGAAAATCGGCATTCCGCGCGAATACCGCGCTCCGGGAATGCCGGCCGAAATCGAACAGCTGTGGCAACGCGGCATTGCTTGGCTGAAAGATGCCGGCGCCGATGCCCAGGAAGTTTCGCTTCCGCACACCAAATACGGTCTTGCCACCTATTATATCGTCGCACCCGCCGAGGCTTCTTCCAACCTGGCACGCTACGACGGCGTGCGCTTCGGCATGCGGGTGGAAAGCGATGATTTGCTGGAGCTTTACGAGCGCACCCGCGCGCAAGGTTTCGGCCCCGAAGTGAAACGCCGCATTTTGATCGGCACTTACGTGCTTTCGGCCGGATATTACGAGGCGTATTACCTGCGGGCGCAGAAAGTCCGCGCGTTGATTTTGCGCGATTTCACGGAAGCCTTCTCCCGCGTGGATGTGTTGCTGACGCCGACCGCCCCCTCGGCTGCGTTCGAGCAGGGTGCGAAAATGGATGATCCCGTGCAGATGTATCTCAACGATATTTTCACCGTCCCCGCCAGCATGGCGGGCCTGCCTGCCATCTCGGTGCCCGCCGGGCTCGATGCCCAGGGCTTGCCGCTGGGTTTGCAGTTGATCGGGCGGCCTTTTGATGAAGAGACCGTCTTTGCCGTTGCCTCGGCGCTGGAGCGCGCGGCCGGTTTCACGCATCTTCCGCAAATCCGCGCGGGGGTCTGAACCATGGGTTATGTGATCGAAGGCAAAACCGGGCCTTGGGAGGTCGTCATCGGCCTGGAGGTTCATGCCCAGGTCATCAGCAAGGCCAAGCTGTTTTCCGGGGCGGCGGCGCATTTCGGATCTGAACCGAACACGCAGGTGAGTTTCTTGGACGCCGCCTTTCCCGGCATGTTGCCGGTGATCAACCGCGAATGCGTCGCGCAAGCGCTGCGCACCGGTCTTGGCTTGAACGCGCATATCAATCTGGTAAGCCGTTTCGATCGCAAAAACTATTTCTATCCGGACCTTCCCGCCGGCTATCAAATCAGCCAATACCAGCATCCGATCGTCGGCCACGGCAGCATCGAAATCGAGCTTGCCGACGGCACGACCAAATCCATCGGCATCACGCGGCTGCATTTGGAACAAGATGCCGGCAAATCGCTGCACGATCAGCATCCCACCAAATCGTATATCGATCTCAATCGCGCGGGCGTGGCGTTGATGGAAATCGTCAGCGAACCGGATCTGCGCAGCCCTGAGGAAGCCGGCGCCTATTTGCGCAAGCTTCGCAGCATTATGCGTTACCTCGGCACGTGCGACGGCAATATGGAGGAAGGCTCGCTCCGGGCCGATATCAACGTATCCGTGCGTAAGCCGGGTGAGCCGTTTCGCACGCGTTGCGAAGTGAAAAACGTTAACTCCATCCGCTTTGTCATGCAGGCGATCGAAGCGGAGGCGAAGCGCCAGGTAGAGGTTTGGGAATCGGGGGGCGTTCTGGAGCAGGAAACGCGCTTGTTTGATCCGCAACGCGGCGTCACACGCGCCATGCGCAGCAAGGAAGAAGCGCACGATTATCGCTACTTTCCGGATCCGGATCTCTTGCCGCTGGTCATTGACGAGGCGTGGCTGGAGGAGCTCCGCGCCAATTTGCCGGAATTGCCTGACGCAAAAAAGCGCCGCTTCATGCAGCAATATGGGCTTTCCGGCTACGATGCGACTCTGCTGGTCGGCGAAAAAGCAACCGCGGATTATTTCGAGGAAGTGGCAAAAGGCCGTGATGCGAAACTTTGCGCCAATTGGATGATCGGTGAATTGTTCGCGGCCCTGAACCGGACCGGTCGCGGGATCGAGCAGAGTCCGGTTTCCGCCCAAGCGCTCGGCGAGCTTTTGGATTTGTTGGCCGACGGCACCATCAGCGGGCGCATTGCCAAGGACGTTTTCGAGATCATGGTGGAAACAGGCGAGCGACCGGCCGGCATCGTGGAACGCAAAGGCCTCCGCCAAGTCACCGATAGCGGCGCGATCGCAGAGGCCGTTGCCGCCGTGCTTGCCGCGCACCCGAAGGAAGTCGCCGCGTACAAGGCGGGCAAGGAAAGATTATTCGGCTTTTTCGTCGGCCAGGTGATGAAGGCGATGGCGGGTAAAGCAAATCCCGCGCTGGTTAATGAACTGCTGAAGCAGAGGCTTGGTTAATTGCCGCGGTCGGGCGGCCCCGCAACCGTACGAGTGTCACGCCGCGTGAATAACGCCGCGGCATTCGCCGAAACCGATGCGCGGATATCCGTCTTTTTCGCAATAGGCGCGAAAGATCACTTCGTCGCCGTCTTCCAAAAACCGCCGCTGTTCGCCGGAGGCAAGCGCAAGCGGCTTTCGCCCTCCTTCAGTGATTTCCAAAAGACTGCCGAACCCGTCCGGAGTGGGTGCAGAGATTGTTCCTGATCCGAACAGATCCCCCGGACGCAAGTTGCACCCTCCGCAGGTGTGATGCGCCACCATTTGCGCCACAGTCCAGTAAAGATACCTGGTGTTGCTGATCGAAATGCGCTGCGGCGCCATGCCTTTCTCCCGCATTCCCGGAGAAAGCAAAAGCACCTCGAGCGTAATCGCCAATGCTCCGGAACTTTGATCGTTCTCATCCCAAAGATACGCAAGCGGCTGCGGGTCGCCCTGCGGGCGCGGCAGTTGCGGAATCCGAAACGGCGCCAGAGCTTCGGGCGTAACGACCCAGGGCGAGATCGTGGTGGCAAAATTCTTCGCAAGAAACGGGCCGAGCGGCTGATATTCCCAGCCCTGGATATCGCGCGCCGACCAATCGTTCAGCAGGCAAAACCCGGCGATATGCTCCGCCGCCTGCCCAATCGGAATCGGCTGGCCGAGCGCATTGCCGGGACCGATCCAGATGCCAAGCTCCAGCTCGAAATCGAGATTCCGGCTGGGGCCAAAGCTCGGCACCGTTTCCGCTGCAGGTTTGCGTTGTCCGTTGGGACGCCGCACCGTAGTCCCGGAGACGACAACCGATGACGCGCGCCCATGATACGCAACGGGAACATATTTGTAATTGGGAAGCAACGGATTTTCCGGGCGGAACTGGCGGCCCGTATTTGTGGCATGGTGAATGCCTGCGAAAAAATCGGTGTAATCGCCGATTTCCGCGGGAAGATGGAGCGTACATTCCTCGGCGCGGTGTAAGAATTGAGGCCGCTCTTTGTTGTGAATATCCACGATATCCGCAACCGCGCTCCGCAACGCGCGCCGCGCGCTTGCAGGCAAGCTTAAAAATTTGTTGAGCGTTGCTGCGCTTGCCGCCTCCGCCGCCGCGCGCGCCGCACCGGAGAAAACTGAGGCTTCCAGGGCGGCAGCGATATCGAAAATCATCTCCCCGATGGCAATGCCGCCGCGCGGCCCTTTGCCTGGCGGGGAAAAGACGCCGAGCGGCAGATTCTGGATGGGAAAATCCGGATGCCCGTTGGCAGATGGAACCCAACTCTTTCGCTCCGGCGCTATTGCTCCATCCATCATGCGCGGCCGCCCTTGAAGAATTTCTCCAGTCCGTTCCAACAGGAATCGTAATCGCGCTGCAGTGCCTCGGTATGCATGGCAAATTCGGTCGGCCGCAAAACCATGCTTGCCTCAAACATAAACGCAAGGGTGTTTTCGATTTTCACAGGCTTAAGCTCGATTTCCATAGCACGCTGGGTGGTGGCGGCATCCGGCCCGTGCGCGCTCATGCACGGATGCAGCGACATCCCGCCGGGAACAAATCCTTCCGCTTTCGCATCATATGCGCCGTACACCAAACCCATGCATTCGCTCATGACATTGCGGTGGAACCATGGCGGGCGAAAGGTGTTTTCAGCCACCATCCAGCGCGGCGGGAAGATCACGAAATCCAAATTGGCAACTCCCGCAACGGGCGTCGGCGATGTCAACACACAGAAAATAGAAGGATCCGGATGATCGAAGCTCACCGTGTTGATGGTGTTGAAACGCGAAAGATCGTACTTATAAGGCGTGGCGTTGCCGTGCCAGGCCACGACATCGAAGGGCGAATGATCGAGCGTGGTTTCCCACAAGGTGCCGAGATATTTCTGCACAACCACCGTCGGCTCGTCGCGATCCTCATACCATGCGATAGGCACAAGAAAGTCCCGCGGATTGGCAAGCCCGTTCGCGCCGATCGGACCAAGATCGGGAAGCCTTAACGCGGCGCCGTGATTTTCACACACATAACCGCGGGCGCTGCTGTCCCGAAGGGCGACACGGAAGCGCATACCGCGCGGAATCACGGCGATCTCGCCGGGATCGACGTCCAGCCTCCCGCATTCGGTGAACAGCCGGAGTCTGCCCAATTGCGGAACCAAAAGCAACTCGCCGTCGGCATCGAAGAAAACGCGCTCCATGGACCGGTTGGCCACATAGACATGCACGCTGATACCTTGCGGTGCCGTCGCCGGCGCGTTCATGCACATACTGTGCAGCCCGGCGAGGAAATCCGTCGGTGCATCGGGGATCGGCAACGGGTTCCAACGGAGCCGGTTTGGGTTGGGTTCCGCCAAGGGGCCGGCAAAAACCCCTTGCGGGATGCGCCGATACGGACCATGCACCGCCGAGGGCCAAATCCGATAGAACCAAGTTCGCCGCGCTTCTTTTCGCGGCACGGTAAATGCGGTTGCGGAGAATTGTTCCGCATAAAGACCGAAAGGCGGGCGCTGCGGCGAATTTTGTCCGACCGGCAGCGCGCCGGCAATCGCTTCGGTGGCGAATTCATTGCCAAAACCGGAGAGATAGTTCAGCCCGGTGCCGCTTTCGGCCTCGGCTGCTTTCGTGACCACGTTCATGACACTCTCCTTACTCTGCGTCCTCGGGTTTCCGTGATTTTTCGCCGTGCAACGAGCGTGCAAGCGTAATCGCTTGCATCACCACCTCGGCATCCCCGATATGATTGGCCAGCAATAGCACGATCTCGGCATCCAGCCTGCGCGACTCTTCCGGATCCAAGTCGCGATGCGCCTCCATCAACGCGGCGAAGATATCGTCATGCCGAGACAGGCGGGGTTCGGTGCAAAGACTCATGACACGTTTTCCATGCTCATCACCGGGTTCGCCAGCGCGTGATACAGTGCCGCGCGAACCTCGCCGGCATCGAAACGGTCAAACTGCGCGCAAATGTGCTGGTCCGGCCGAAACAGGATCACGCCGCCCTCCGGCAGAGCATAGCGACGCCGCACCAGCCCTTCCGAATCATAAAGCTGCGTTTCCTCGTTCATTGATGCCGACGGCTCCGGTGTTATGATGGTTAACCGAAGACCAGTCGCACGCGCAAATTTTCGCGCTTCTGCAAAGTTTTCGGCATCCCCGTAACACATCAGAGTGAACGCATCGCCGAGATAGTGCAGCAGCCAATCCGGCTTGCCGTTGCGCTGCACCGGCGCATCCGTGGCCGGCGCACCGAGCGGAAGCCCCCCCGCCCAATGGGCGCTTTTCGGGTAATTCAGCGGGCTTCGGGTCAAAATCGCGGGGCGCGAAAGCCGGCCGGAATTCACAAAAGGCTGCGCAAACGCGAAGTGCTCGGCAAGGGTCAACACCGCATCGCGATAAGCGCGTGCGGCCTCCGATTTCGGCGTGATGAAATCCGTGCTGCGCGTGGAGTTCAAAATGTTTTCATCCGCGGCGGCAACGCGCTCGGCGTCGTAGCTTTCCAACAACGCCGCGGAGGCTTTGCCGGCCAGCACGGCGGCCAATTTCCAGGCCAGATTGTCGGCGTCTTGAATCCCGGCATTGCCGCCGCGTGCGCCGAAGGGGCTGACTTGATGCGCCGAATCGCCGACAAAAATGGTCCGCCCATGCACAAAACGCTCAAGCCTGCGGCAGCGGAACGTATAGACGCTGACCCATTCCAGCTCAAACGGAACATCCGGGCCGAGCATTGCGCGCACGCGCGGAATCACGCGCTCCGGCCTTCGTTCCACCTCGGGATCGGCTGCCATGCCCAACTGAAAATCAATGCGCCAAACGTCATCCGGCTGCCGATGCAACAGCACCGATTGGCCGCGATGAAAAGGCGGGTCGAACCAAAACCAACGCTCGTTCGGGAACGCGGCATGCATGCGCACATCGGCAATCAAAAACCGGTCGCGAAACACCTTGCCCGTAAACGGCAAACCCATCGATTCGCGAATGAAAGACCGCGCGCCGTCGCAGGCAAGCAGCCATTCCGTAGCAATGCGATAGCGTCCCTCCGGCGTTTCCACGCTGAGGATGACGTGATCGGGATGTTGCTCCACCCCGACCACCCGGTTGCGCCAACGCAACTCCACCCCTGCTTCTCGGCAGGCATCAACGAGATATTCTTCCAAGTAATATTGCTGAATATTGATAAAGGCCGGGTATTCGTGCCCTTCTTCGGGCAAAAGGTTGAAGCTGTAGATTTGTCGATCCCGGAAATAAACACGCCCGGTGTTCCACGTCACCCCTTTTGCCAAAAGCCGTCGCCCAAGGCCAAGCCTTTGGTAAATCTCAAGGCAACGCTTGGCGATGCAGATCGCTCGCGACCCTTCCGAGACGGTATCGTCCTCATCGAGCAGCACGACCTTGAGGCCTTCATGCGCAAGCGCAAGCGCCATCGTCAGCCCAACCATCCCCCCGCCCACCACAACGACGCGGTGTTCGCCGAAACCCGACGCAAATTCGGCAGGACGTTGGTAAGCGTAGCGCGGATACGTGTAGGGCATGGCACGCCTATGATTTCGCTTTTTGCTCGGGTGCTGCTTGTTCGAGTGCTTGCCACATCTCAAGATCGCGGGACGCGGTCCAGATTTGGGGCCAATCGATGCCCCTTGCTTCATCGTAAGCGCGGCTGACATTGAACGGCATGCAATGGTCGAAAATGACCCAATGCCCGTAGCGAGGGCGCAATGTCGCCATGGCCTCATCATAAATCTGTTTCAGTGTCGCCCCGCGCGCCACGTTCTTTTTCACAAGCGAAAACAGATCGGTCACAAAAGCGCGCGTTCCGGCAATCCCCTCGGCAACTTCCGCCTTGCTCATCAGGCTTCGCCCGCGCCCCGGCACCAACCGCTCCGGGCCAAGCGCTTCCAACGCATCCAACGTTGCGCCCCAATCCGTAAAATGCGCATCTCCGCAATAGGGTGTTGCCCCGTATTCCACCGTATCGCCGGCAAAAGCCACGCGCTCTTTGGGCAACCATACGATAGTATCGCCCGCAGTGTGCGAGCGGCCGATATGAATGATCTGCACCTCGCGCGCGCCGAGCCATACGGTCATACGTTTTTCAAACGTAATACTCGGCCAGGTAAGGCCGGGAATGGTCTCCTTGCCTCGAAACAGACGCGGAAACCGCCCGATTTCACTCGCCATGTCTTCCGCCCCGCGCTCGGCGATCAACTTGCGGGTCACCTCGGAAGCGATTATTTCCGCGCCCTTATAGGCCGAGGCACCCAAAACCCGCACGGCATGATAGTGGCTCAGCACCACGTAGCGAATGGGCTTATCCGTTACGCTGCGTATGCGTGAAATGACGTCGTTGGCCAAATGCGGCGTGGCTTGCGCATCAACCACCAATACCGATTGATCGCCGATTACCACGCCGGAATTCGGATCACCCTCGGCGGTATAGCCGTAAAGGCCGGGGCCGAGTTCATCGAAAGAAACTTGTTTCTCGGTCAAATCGGTGGTGCTGGCAAACGCCGTCATCGGATCTCTTCCTTTTCCATTGCATTAGGCCTTATGCAGCAAGGGGCAGCTTGATTCGGAAACCGGCCGGAATGCCTGGTCGCCTCCGACGGTTCTGAGAATCTTGAGGTAATCCCAAGCTTCTTTCGATTCCGAAGGCCGCTTCACTTGCGCCAAATACATATCGTGCAGAGCGCGTCCGTCGGCACGCAGCGTGCCTTTGAAGAAAACGTCGTTGATGGGCATGGCCTGCATCTGGCGCATCGCCGCTTGCGGATCCGTTCCCACTTTCGCGACCGCTTTCAGATAATGCAGCACGACGCCATACGTGCCGGCCTGCTCCATGTTCGGCATCACTTTCGCACGCGCAAAGAAACGCTCTGACCATGCCCGCGTCTGCGCATTCATATTCCAATAGCAGGCCGTGGTCATCAGCGTGCCTTGCGCCGCCTCGAGCCCAAGCCCGTGGATATCGGAAAGAAACATCAAAAGTGCCGCCACGCGCTGGCCGTTGCGGCTTTGGCCGATGCCGAATTCCGCCGCCTGCTTGATGGTGTTCACCGTGTCGGAGGCGGCATTGGCCAGTGCAATCGCATCTGCTTTGGATGCTTGCGCCGCCAAAAGTTGTGAGGAGAAATCGGACGTTCCTGTGGGGTGCAGTGCCGCCCCCAGCACGCGCCCGCCGGCTTCTTGAATGAAGCGCGTGGCATCCGCCTGTAATTGATGACCAAAAGAGTAGTCCGCGGTGATGAAATACCAGGTCTTGGCCCCCAGCGCCGAAAGCGCCTGGGTGGTCACTTTTGCCAAAGCATAGGTATCGTAGGTAAATTGCACTGTGTTGGCGTTGCAAAGCTTATCGGTAATCGCGGAAGAACCAGCCCCCGAGAGCAAAGCCAGCCGGTTTTTTTGCTTTGCCAAGCCGCTGATGGCAATGCCGATGGCGGAATTCGGCACATCGACAATCGCCAGCGCGTTTTTCGTGTCGATCCAGTTGCGCGCGATCTCCAGCCCGACATCGGTTTTCATCTGATGGTCGCCGCTTAAGATCTCGATCGGCCGGCCGGCAATTTGCCCGCCCATTTCTTCGGCCGCCATTTGCGCCGCCACCACCGAACCCGGCCCGCCGGTATCTCGTCCCCAGCTCGACATATCCACCAGGACGCCGAGCCGGATCGGCTCGGCCGCTGCAGCCCTGCGCACCCACGGCGCAGCCAACAGCGAAGCCCCGGCTGCCGCGCCCAAAACGCTCCGCCGCTTCATCCCGCCGCCCAATTGCGCCCCGGCTTTCTCACGCTTCATCCCTAGGCCCTCCTGAATAGGAATATGATGTTCCTTTTGTGTTCTCTTCGTCCCCTGCTTTGCTGACCCCGGACGCACGCTTTCGGAGCCTTCGCGGGTTGCCATTCTAGGAAATAACGAATAGATTTGCAATAGACGAATTAATCCTCACCCACCTCCCGCAACGAGGCCTGCACATGACCGAGGGCAATCCGCATTTTTGTGACGTTCTTGTTCTGGGTTCTGGCGCGGGCGGCCTTTCCACCGCGGTCACCGCGCGAAAGCTCGGCCTAGATGTCTTGGTTGCCGAGAAAGAAAAGCTGATCGGGGGCACGACCGCGCGCTCGGGCGGCTGGCTCTGGATTCCCAACAACCCACTTGCCAAAGCCGCCGGTATTGCCGACAGCATTGCGGCCGCCCGCACCTATTTGCAGCATGAGGCCGGCAATTACTTTGATGCCGAGCGGGTGGATGCGTTCCTCCGAAACGGATCGGAGATGGTCGACTTCTTCACGCGGGAAACCGCGGTGCAATTCGTCCTTGGCCCGGAGTTTTCCGATTATCACCCGAATGCCCCGGGCGGGCTGCCAGGCGGGCGGTCGATTTGCGCCGCCCCTTTTGATGCCCGCGCGCTCGGCCCCGAAATCCATCGGCTTGCCCCGCCTTTGCGCGAGATCACCTTCCTTGGCATGATGATCGGATCGGGCAAGGAGATTTTGCACTTTTTCAACGCCACCCGCTCTCTCCGCTCGGCAGCTTATGTCGCGGTGCTGTTGGCGCGCTATACCCGCGATCGGATGCGCTACGGGCGCGGCATGCGGCTGACCAACGGCAATGCGCTGGCGGCGAGGCTGCTGAAATCCGCCTTGGATCTCTCCATCCCGATCTGGACCGAATCCCCTGCAACCTCACTCATTGTGGAGCATGGCGCAGTGCGCGGCGCCATCTTGCACCAGAATGGCGTGCCGCGGGAGGTACGCGCCCGCCGTGCCGTGGTGCTGGCCACCGGCGGCTTTCCGCATGACCCGATTCGACGCGCCCGCCTCTATCGGCATTGGCAGAACGGCCAGGACATTTTTTCTCCCACCCCTGCCGGCAATACCGGCGATGGTTTGCGCCTCGCCGAGCAGGCGGGAGCCGCGGTGATGGAAGGCTACCCCAACCCCGCTGCTTGGGTACCCATTTCTCGGGTGCCCTGGCGAGATGGTCATGTGGGTGCTTTTCCCCATTTCATCGACCGCGCCAAGCCGGGCATGATCGCCGTCACCCGCGCCGGTCGGCGCTTTGTGAACGAGGCCAACTCGTATCATGATTTCATCCAGGGTTTGTTCCGCGCCACTGAAGGCGAGGCAGAGCCGGTGGCTTTTCTGCTGTGTGATCATCCGACCATCCGCCGCTACGGGCTCGGCTTTGCCAAGCCGGCCCCGGTACCGCTTGGCCTCTTTGTGTGGTCGGGCTACCTCCTGCGCGGCCGGAGCCTGGAAGACCTGGCAGCCAAGGCCGGAATCAATCCGAGGGCACTGGTGGAGACGGTTGCGCGTTACAACGAAGCGGCGCGGCGCGGCGAGGATCCCGAGTTCGGCCGCGGCAGCACCGCTTACAACCGTTACCTCGGCGATCCCCGTCACCGCCCCAACCCGAACGTGGCGCCCGTGGAGAAAGCGCCTTTTTATGCCGTAAAGGTCGTCCCCGGCGAGCTTGGCACCTTTGCGGGGCTCGTTACGGATGCGCACGCCCGGGTTTTGGATCCCACCGGGAACCCCATTTCCGGGCTTTATGCTGCGGGCAATGATCTCGCCTCGATCATGGGCGGAAATTATCCCGGCGGTGGCATTACGCTCGGTCCGGCGATGACGTTCGGCTATATCGCCGCCCGCCATATCGCCGCAAAGGGCGCCGAAGGAGCGACGCAAAAAGGCTTGGCCGCATAGGACGCTTTTCGGAACCTCTGAGGCCGGGCCGCAAACCGAACCACCCTCGCCTTTCGCTCTGTGTCTGCCGGCGAAGCTGTGATCAGGCAAGCGAGGCCGGGAGTCAGCATCCGAGCCTTTCCGAACGCACACCAAGCGGGTGGCGCCCGCCGGCCGATTCCGCCGGCTCCCCGTTTTCGCCTTGCGGCTCCGACCTCTGGGCAGGCGGAGCGGTGCAGCCGGCAGTCTCACCAGAAAGCGGCATCGCCTCGGCTGCATGCTTGGCCGGTTGTTCCGGCGCATAGCCGAGCTGTTCCGAGAGATCCCTGGTATAGGCCAGCAGGGTTGCGATTTGCGTGCTGCCGGCTTGCTGGTCCACAAGCCCGGAGGGGCCGATCGCGGTAATCACCAATTGCAGCTGGCGGGAGTGATCGAACACCGGGGCGGCGATCGCGGCCACGCCCGGAACGGGCTTTCCTTCCGTGGTAGCATAGCCTTGCGCCCGTGCTTTGGCGATCTCGGCGCGGACGTCCGCCAGGCTCATGCCGGCCGCGACGCGTTGGCTGTGACGCGGATTGGCCATTTCCGCCGCAATCATCGCTTCCACGAGCTCCGGCGGAGCAAAAGCGGCGAACACCCATCCGGTAGCCGTGCCGGTTAAGGAAAAAACTGTTCCGGCTCGTAAATTGGCATGCACTTGGGTCGCGGATTCGTGAATCCGAACCACGGTAGGGCCATGATCACCCCAGACAGCGATCGTGACCATCAGCCCGAGCCGCTCGGAAAGCAGGCCGATCGTTTCGGAGGCTATGCGCAAGGGGTCGGACACACGGAGCCGCGCAAGCCCCATGCGGAGCGCAAACGGGCCGAGCCGATAGCGGCCCGTGGCTGGGTCTTGCTCGACCAAATCCAGCTTTCGCAAACTGACGAGGTAGGCATGGGCCTGGCCGGGCAGGATGCCCGCTGCGGCAGCGAGATCCCTAAGCATCATCGGCCCGCCATGGCCGGTTAATGCTGCCAGAATTCGCCCCGCAATCTCGACCGATTGTACTCCGCGCCCGCGAATGGCCATTGTTTTGAATTCCAGGATCTTTAGGCAGAATACAAAACAATGCGTCGGCTTAAAAGACAAAGACAAAACAGCTCGGCAAGAACGTGCACAACCATGCGCCCTCGGCCAACGGCGCTTTGCCGCAAACCAAGGGCGCCAACGCGAATGCAAATATTCAGTTGTGATCGGCCGCGCTTATTGCATGGGACCGGGCGGCGACCATTGGAAGGTTCTGCGGTGGCACGGATACGTATTGATGAAATAGCGCAAGACTGCGCTCGCCGCCGGCTCATCCATATATTGCGGGGCGCTGTGCGACCAGCTTACCAGATCGGCAAGGATGGCCCGCCGCGTCGGCGTCGGGGTTGGCAAGCAGACCTTTCGCTTATTCTGGCGCGGACCCATCGTATCCAACAGGTGAAAATCCAGCACGCCCTGAACGTAAGCGGCGCAAAAACTGGTTGCGGCAATGTAGTAAGGGTTATCGTTGCGGACACTGCATGCGTTGACCAAATCTCGGAGCGAGTGGATTTCCAAAGGTGAGCCGGTCGCCACCGGTGCAGCGGCGATGGGAACCGCCTGCGTGGCTGCCACTTGCTGCGGTGATTCGGCATACGCCGGCAAAGCAGCGGCAAGTAGGCCAACAAATCCAAGAACGGCACGACGCATCTTTATTCTCCTGCTTTATCCAAGGCTTTCCGGGTCTTCTCGGAAAGCGGCTTTGCGTTTTAGCTAATACGGCCATATGGCAAACGCCATCCGCGCAGTGTTTCAGTTTCATGAATTCTCACCCGCCCCACTGCTCGCTCGCCATGACCATTTCGATCCATTACTGGAACGGATAGTAGCGTAAGCTCAGTATCCAAATCTGCTCGTTCACTTTGGGCGCGCCGCCAATCCCCTGGAAGGTTACGCGTCGGACATATTGATATTGTGGGCCGACAAGAAACACACCGATATTGCGGCCTTCAAAGAACCGCCACCACATCCCGATAGAGCCTTCCGTCACGGCGGAGGTGTTGGCCGCACAGACGGTGCTGTTCTGCGTCCAGCAGCCGGCGTTGGAATAAAGCGGACTGCCGTAGCCGAAGCCTTTGCCGCCCAGATTGAAATACTTGGCGCTTTCCTGTTCGGTGCCAATATAAAGATACGCATCGATCGCATCATTCGGATGCCCGATGACGCCTGTCAGCACCTGAAAGCCCGGAATCGGCACCGGATTGCCGTTGGGTCCGATCACCGCGTCGGGCAAGCCGGAGGTGGTGTAGCGGCCGATGCCGTCGCCCACGAGGAATGACGTGTAAAGATCAAGCGCTTGATCGAGCACGGTTACCAACGCACCGCCGCCGATCCCGCCTCCCATCGCGACATGATTGGTGCCGCCATTGCCCACACTGGTGCGGGTTTGCAGCCAGCGGCCAAGACCATAAATCTCATAATGCCCAAAACCGGGATCGAACGCGGCTTTCAGGATGACATCCGGTGCAAAATCTACGGTATAGTTGGTGGTGGAAGCGTAAAGCGGCCCGCCCGGGAAGTAGTAACTCGTGGTCCCGGGCACGCCGGTGCCGTTGGGGCCGACAAAATAAACCGTTTCCGGATTTTCGAGCGCAAGGCCAACGTTGATCTTGTTATCGTCAAAGCTTTTGACGATGCGGTAGGTCATATTGCGCGTCCAGGTGAAGCCCACGATATACTGCGCTTCCGGGTCGATCGGGATAAGTTCTTGGCGCGGCGTCAACCCGGATTTGAACATCGTCGCCAAACTCCACGACTCGCCGAAGAGACCGTGCAAGCCGAGGTCGGAGTCGTCGAGTTGCGCATAGTAAAGCCGCCAGCGCGGGTTATAGGAGCTGCTTTCCACCGAGTTTGCAACCGGCGTGGTGGAGAGAAAGTCGCCTTCGAGATAGGCGGCGACCGATATGGTCGGAGACACATTCCCCTGCGCCAGCGCGGCATAACGGCTCTGCCGGGCATCACCGCGGATTTCCGGCATATAATAGCTGGCGACGTTGCCCATCGGGATGGCGGTATTGAAGCCGGAGCCGATGCCCGCTGTTTCGTTATGATTACGATAGACCCACGCCGCTTCAACGTAGCCCCCGAGGGTAATCGTCAGCCCGCCCACGCGCAACGAATAACCGGGCGCAAGCTGGGTAATGATGCCCGGGCTTGCCGAATAGAGCGAATCGGAGCCGGGCGGCGGCGGCACAGTGGTAATAGCGAACTCCCCTGACGGCGGCGGTGCCGGGTTGACCGTCACGTTCGGTGCCGGGGCAGGGGCCATGCCGGGTGGCAGCTGTTGCGGCACCAACGCGGGCGCTGCGCCGCCTTGAGCAAGCGGCACTGCGGCGGCCGCCCCGCCCGCTGCCCCTGCGACTGGCGCTGCAGCGACTGCCGCTTGTGCCTTGGCCGCCGCCGCTTTCGCTGCTGCTGCCTGGGTTTGCGCTTGCCTGGCCTCGGCAGCGCGCCTGGCCAGTTCCTTTTTCATCGCCTGCAGTTCGCGCTGCAATTGCCGTATTTGTTGTTCAATCGTGTTTATTTCTTGATCTTGAGCCGCCTGGGCCGATGCAGCCGTATTGATCGCGCAAACAGAAAGCGTCGTTGCGGCAAGCAACAATGAACGAAAAATGTACCGTTCCACCATTTCCCTCATGCGTCTGATCTGGAACCGCCCCATGCGGGGCAAGCGACGCAGAGCTCATAGATGGATTAGAACGTTTTGTTTATGATGTTCCTGTGAAGGCTATATGATGAAATTGTTACAACTTTGCTGGAAGCTATTCCTTCCATCGGAAAGAGCGTAACAAGAGCTTTTTTTACTCGGTCCGTTTCCAGCCACGATTATCTTGTTGCCAATAGGTGACGACATGGCCGGCCGCTTTCGCGGCGGCAAGGCGTGCGCGTGCGCCTGCCACCTCGCTTTCATTGTTGCCGTCAAACAAATCAAACACGCGCACAAAGTCCGCCAAGCGCGCGCTTATTGCGCCATCGATCAGGAACAAAAAGCGCGCGCCGTTTGGCGCCTCGTCTTCCGTGGTCAGCCAGATCGGTTGCAACTCCGGCGTCCCGGTTGCACGCGTGCCGTGCGGCAACCAGTCCGGCTCCGAACAAAGCCAAAGAGCCGCATCCAGCGCCGCAAGCCGTTCCTCGCTGCCGCAAATGACTACCGCTCGTTCGCCAAGTTCCAACGTACGGCCAAGCAGGCGCGGCAACGCTTCTTCGGTTCTACTGCGCGTCAGATGATAAAACCCGATCTCTGCCATCAAGCAGTTGTTGTGCTGACTTATCCTTGCTCTTGCTGCTCTTCGTAATGGCCGGCCACCAGCTGATCCAAAAGCCGCACGCCGAACCCGCTGGCCCCTTTGGGCACCACAGCGGTGTCTTTGGTGCTCCAGGCAACGCCGGCAATATCAAGGTGCGCCCAAGGTTTATCATTGGTGAAACGCTGCAGGAACTGCGCCGCCGTTATGGCGCCGGCCGGGCGGCCGCCGACGTTTTTCACATCGGCGATGTCGGATTTCAGCTGCTGGTTATATTCCTCCGCCAGCGGCATGCGCCAGACCCTCTCCCCGGTCTTGCTACCGGCGGCAATCAGCCGCTCCGCCAGCTCTTCGTTGTTGCTGAACAAGCCCGCCTGTTCGTGCCCCAGGCTGATGATGATCGCCCCGGTCAACGTTGCCAGGTCCACCATCCATTGCGGATTGAACTTTTCTTGGCAGTACCACAGCAAATCGGCCAGAACCAGCCGCCCTTCCGCATCGGTGTTGATCACCTCAATCGTCTGCCCGGAATAGCTTTTCACCACATCGCCCGGCCGTTGCGCCGTGCCGGAAGGCATGTTCTCCACCAGGCCCACCAGCCCCACAGCATTCACGCGCGCTTTGCGCCGCGCGAGCGTAGCCATCAAACCGATCACCGTGCCGGCCCCGGCCATGTCCCATTTCATGTCTTCCATGCCGGCGGCCGGCTTGATGCTGATCCCCCCGCTATCGAAGGTCACGCCTTTGCCGAGAAAGGCCACTGGCTGGGTTGTTTGTCCCGCCCCCGACCAGCGCATCACCACCACGCGCGGCTCGTTGACGCTGCCTTGCGCAACCCCCAGCAAGGCGCCGAACCCGAGCGCGCGCAGCTGTTCCGGGCCCATCACGTCCACCGCAACACCCAGCGGGGAAAGCGCCTGCTCAGCGCGCCGCGCCAACTCCGCGGGGGTCAAGACATTCGCCGGTTCGCTGACCAAATCGCGCGTCAGGTACACGCCTTCCGCCTCGGCGCGGAGCGGGGCGTAGGCCGCTTTCGCCGCCTGCGGCTGGTCGGTCAGCACGGAAAGGCGGGCAAGGCGGGGCTTTTCCTCGTCTTTTTCGCGGGTGCGATAGCGATCGAATCGATAGCTCCGCAGCACCGCGCCAAAGGCCGCGGCGGCAAGCTCCGCCGGGCCCAAGGATGGGGCGGCAAGGGCCACCGCTTCTTCTCGCAAAAGCGCGCTGATCGCCGTGCCTCCGGCCTCTTCGGCCGCCAGCGTCGTCGCTTTTGCGGCATCTTTGTCCCGGCTGCCCAAACCGACCACCGCCACCCGCGTCAACCCGGCCCCGGGCGCCAGTATGGTGCAAACTTGGTTTTTGCTTCCCTTGAACTCCGCCGCAGCCAATGCCCGTCCAATCGCACCTCCGGTTGCGTCTTCGGCCTCTTGCCAAAGGCCGGAGGGCTTTTCCCCCTCCCCCACGAGCAAAATCAGGGCACCGCGGGCGGGCAGGCGCGGTTCGGTAAATTCAATTTCGAGCATCTCTTGGCTCCTCAATTTTTTCCGATCTCCACACTAGCAGCGGATAATGACTTGGCCAGACCCTCAAGCGGGGCTATCTCAACTCTCATGACCGATCAAGAACTGCTCGCACTTGCTGCCGAGCTCGCAGAAGCCGCGGGAAAGCGGATTCTCGAAATCCGAGCCGAGGGTACGCTTGGAGAGCGACGGAAGGTTGACCAAACACTGGTCACCAATGCGGACCACGCCTCCGAAGCGCTGATTGTCAATGGCCTGCGCGCAGCCGTTCCCGCCATTGCCATTGTTGCGGAGGAAGAAATCGCCGCCGGAATTTCCTCCGAGCGAACGGATGTGTTTTGGCTGGTGGATCCTTTGGACGGCACGCGCGAATTTGCCGAAGGCCGCGATGAGTTCACCGTCAATATCGGGCTGGTGCGCAAGGATGAGCCAGTGCTCGGCGTGGTCTATCTGCCGGCGACGGATGAGTTGTTCACCGGGCTTCGCGGCGAGGGCGCGCGCAAACGCACGAGCGCGGGCTGGCAGATCATTTCCGCCCGCACGCCCCCACCGGAGGGGCTTTCCGTCATGGCTTCCCGCCACCACGGCAGCGACGAGAGGCTTACCGCATTTCTTGCAGGGCGCAAGGTCGCGCGCATTATCCAGTCGGGTTCTGCTCTGAAATTCTGCCGCTTGGCCGAGGGTGTGGCGGATCTCTATCCGCGTTTCGGCCGCACGATGGAATGGGATACCGCCGGTCCGCAGGCTGTTTTGGAAGCTGCCGGAGGAACGGTGCGCCTCCTGGATGGCAGCCCGCTCCGCTATGGCAAACCCGGCTGGGAGAACCCGCCTTTTGTTTGCACCGGCCGCCTCAGCGAGACATGACCGAGCTTCTTCCCCCCGATTCCGCCGGAATTGCACGCGCCGTCGCCCTGCTTGTGCAGGGTGAGCTCGTCGCCCTGCCGACCGAGACGGTCTACGGCCTCGGCGCGGACGCAACGAATGCGGAAGCGGTCGCACGCATCTATGCGGTGAAGGAAAGGCCGCGTTTCAACCCGTTGATCTGCCATTACCCGGATGCAGAGGCAGCCTTCGCCCATGTCGAGGCCTCCGCCTTGGCCCGGCAGTTGGCAAAGGCGTTTTGGCCCGGCCCGCTGACCCTGGTTCTGCGGCGCAAACCCGATTGCCCATTACCGTTGCTTCTCTCGGCGGGGCTCGAAACCTTGGCCGTGCGTGTGCCGCAAGCTCCGCTGGCGCTCGCCTTGCTGCGTGCGCTTGCCCGCCCTCTCGCCGCCCCTTCGGCGAACCGTTCGGGCGCGATCAGCCCCACCGAACCGGCCCATGTTCTTGCCGAGCTCGGGGGGCGAATCGCCGCCATTCTCAACGGCCCGGCTTGTCCGATTGGCGTGGAATCGACGGTACTCGACCTCACCGAAGCGCCCCCGCGCCTGCTCCGACCCGGCGGGTTGGCGCGGAAGGCAATCGAAGCCTTCACTGGCCCCCTCGCCGTCTCCCTGCCGGATCAGGCTCGGGCCTCGCAGGCGCTGCATTCGCCGGGCCAGCTTGCCTCGCATTATGCACCGCGCGCAAAGTTGCGGTTGAACGCACGCGAGGTGGCTTCAGACGAAGCTTTGCTCGCCTTCGGCCCGCCGCTTGCCCGCGCCGCCGTGACCTTTTCTCTCTCCGTGCGCGGTGATCTGGTGGAAGCCGCCGCCCGGCTGTTTGCCGGGCTGCGTTGGCTGGATCAGGAAGTTGCGCGGCTTGACCTTGCCGGAATTGCCGCTATGCCCATTCCCGAAGAAGGGCTCGGCGAGGCCATCAATGACCGGCTTCGCCGGGCCGCGGCACCGCGCCCGGTCGGGCAAAGGATGGAAGTACCCTCAGATGCCTGAACCCTCTGCTGCTCTGCTTGATCAGCTTCGCGCCGTACTCGGCCCGCGCGGGATGCTGACCGCTCCGGAAGATCTCGCCCCTTACGTGGTGGACTGGCGCCGGCTCTATCACGGCAAAACCGCCGCTGTCCTCCGCCCGGCGAATACGGAAGAAGTGGCACAGGTGGTGCGGCTTTGCGCGCAGGCAAAAGTGCCGCTGGTGCCGCAGGGCGGCAACACCGGCATGGTCGGCGGGGCGGTACCCTCGGAAGACGGCACGGCCCTCGTCCTTTCGCTTGCACGCCTCGATCGGATCCGCGCGCTCGACCCCGTGGATATGACACTGACCATTGAAGCGGGAGCGACATTGCGCGCCGCGCAGGAGGCCGCGGAACAGGCAGATTGCTTGTTGCCGCTCTCGATCGGCTCGGAAGGCACGGCCCAAGTGGGCGGCATTCTCTCCACCAACGCCGGAGGCAATCATACCGTTCGTTACGGCAATGCACGGGAAATGACGCTCGGCCTTGAAGTGGTTTTGCCCGACGGCCGCATTTGGAACGGGCTCAGGCGTTTGCGCAAGGACAATACCGGCTACGCATTACGGCACCTTTTCATCGGTGCGGAAGGTACCCTTGGCGTCATCACCGCGGCGGTGGTGAGGCTTCGGCCGCGGCCGCGCGAAAAGGAAATCGCTTTTTGTGCGGTCGCGAGCCCCGATGCTGCGCTTTCTCTGTTCAATCGGTTTCGGCGCGCGGATCCCGCCTCCGTGCAAGCCTTCGAATATATGAACCACACCGGGATTGCGCTGGTGTTGCAACACGTTCCGCAAACATCTTTGCCGCTTGCGCGCGTTGCCGCGCATTATGCTTTGGTGGAACTGGCAACCCCGCGGGCGGATGCGCATTTGCGTGAGCTTATGGAAAACGTGTTGGCACAGGCCATGGCGGATCACCTGGTGCAAGACGCCGTCATTGCCGAAAGTGTCGCGCAGCAGGACGCGATCTGGAAGTTGCGGGAATCACATGCCGAGGCGCAACGTCATGCCGGAACGGCGGTGCGCAACGATGTTTCCGTGCCCGTCTCCCAAGTGCCTCGCTTTCTGGAAGAAGCCGCACGCGCCTGTGAAGAATTGGTGGCGGGCGTTCGCGTTGTGGCGTTCGGACATATGGGCGATGGGAATATTCACTTCAATCTGCTCAACCCGGAAGGGATGAGCCCCACCGCGTTTCTGGCGCATCACCATACGCTCATGGATGCGGTGAATGCCGTCGTGCGCAAGCTCGATGGAAGTTTTTCTGCGGAACACGGTGTCGGCCAGCTGAAGAGGCATCTGATGCCCGAATGGCGGGGCGGGGTGGAGCTTGACCTGATGCGCCGGATCAAGCACGCCATCGATCCGTTGGGGTTGATGAACCCCGGCAAGGTTTTGCCGTAATGCTGATGCGCATGGATGCCTGACGTCTCTCCCTCCCGGGCATCGGCGAAGAGGATGCGGCGTGGAAGAAGGATAAAGGCCGCAACACGCTTTTCGGAGTCGACGTAATCTTCTCTTGGGTTTTGCCGCATGTTTCCGTTGCTTGACCGTTATCTCTTCCGGCAGCTTGTGGTGGCGTTGGTGGCGGCAACCGGCGGCCTCGTCGCGCTGATCTGGATCACCCAATCGCTTCGGTTCCTCGAGCTCGTGATCAATCACGGGCTTTCCACCTTTGTGTTCTTGCGGCTGACCAGTCTTCTTATTCCGAGTTTTGTTGCGGTGATTTTGCCGATCACGACATATGTGGTTGTGCAATTTGTCTATCAACGGCTGGATACCGACCGCGAATTGGTGGTGATGCGCGCGGCCGGGCTTTCCAATTTCGGCCTCGCCCGCTCCGCGCTGGTGCTTGCAGTGATGGTCACGGCGCTGACTTCGTTGCTCGATCTTTGGATCGTGCCGGAAGCATCCGCGAAATTCCGCGAGGAGCAATTCAAGATCCGTAACCGGATTGCGGCTTTCATGCTTCAGGAAGGCGTGTTTAACACCCTTTCCGACGATCTGACCATTTATGTTCGCGCCCGCGACAAAGATGGTACGCTTCGCGGCATTCTGATTGACGACGCGCGGCAGAAAGACAGCCACGCCACCATTCTTGCCCGCAGTGGCCGGCTGATTCCCTCAGGGGATACGCCGCATGCGCTTTTATTCGACGGCTCACGCGAAGAAATTGATCATCGCACGGGACGACTTAATGTTTTGACGTTTGCCCAAAACCTGATTGAGCTGGGCTCGTCAAGCAAGAGTGCGACGCAACGGTACCGGGACGCCACGGAAATGTCGCTTTCCGAGCTGTTGCACCCCAATCCTGCGGTTGTTCTTCCGCAAGATTTCCCGAAGCTTTGGGCAGAAGCACACAAACGCATGGCCACGCCGTTGACCGTCCTTTCCTTTGCGCTGGTTGGACTTGTTGCCGCCCTCACCGGCACGTTCCGCCGCTATGGCGGCGTGCTGCGCCCGGCGTTGGCGGTTCTTGTCGTGACGGCTCTGCTGGCGCTGGAATTGCTGGTGGATAACCTTGCCGCCCGTATGCCAGCCTTTCTGCCGCTGATCTGGGTGCACGCGATCGTGCCCATTCCGATCGCTCTCTGGCTTTTGTTCGGCCCCCAAAGGCTTGCGCGCCTTGGTCAAAACGCGGTTCCGGCGAGTTGAAGACGATGGCCTTTTCGCTTACTCTTTCCCGCTATTTTTCGCGGCAGTTTTTCAGCGCGGTGGTCGTGATGCTTGCCTCGTTGAGCGGGCTCGTCGCCTTGTTTGATTTTCTCGAGCTGCTGCGCAGAGCGGCAAGCCGTCCCAATGTCAGCTTCGGCCTCGTCAGCGAAATCGCGGCGCTGAAACTGCCTTGGGAATCCATGCAAATTCTTCCCTTCGCCGTTCTTTTCGGGGGGATATTGTCATTTTGGCGCCTCACGCGCTCTTCCGAGCTGATTGTGACGCGGGCGGCAGGGCTTTCTGCCTGGCAATTCTTGGCTGCCCCCCTTGCGGTTGCTGCGGCTTTGGGGTTCATTGCCATCGCGTTGATAAGCCCGCTCGCCGCGGTTACGCTGAAGCAAGCTCAATTTCTCGATAGCCTCTATTTGCAAACGAACGCGGGCTCACTCACCCTTGCCGGGGGGCAACTTTGGGTACGCCAAGCCGACCACGAATTAGACCCCAACGGCGTTGCGATTTTCCATGCGCTGAATGTTTCACGGCGCGGCAAAACCTTGCAAGCGCTGAATATGAGCGTGTTTCGGCTGAGTGCGGATGACCAACTCTTGCAACGTATCGAAGCCCAGAGCTCCGAGCTTGTCGCGCATGAATGGGTGCTGAAGCAAGCGCGCACCATCCGGCCCGGACAACTGCCCGATGCGCCCCGCACCGTCATTATGCCAACCGATCTTACCGTGCAACGTATTGAAGAGAGCTTTGCTTCACCCGATACGCTTTCGTTTTGGGAATTGCCCGGGTTCATTGCGCTCATGGAGCGCTCAGGCTTCATGGCGCTTCGCCATCGGTTACATTTTCAAACTCTGCTTGCCTTGCCGGTGCTGGCTGCGACCATGACCCTGGTTGCCGCCGGCTTTTCCATGCGCCCGGCACGTAAAGGCGGGGTTGCGCAAATGATCGGCAGTGGCGTCAGCGCGGGTTTTGCGCTTTTTCTGGTCTCCAAGATCGCGGAAGAGTTCGGCAATACCGGAACCTTACCGGTGATGCTCGCCGCTTGGGCGCCGTCTCTTTCCGGGCTCATGCTTGCCATCACGCTGCTTTTGCATTTGGAAGATGGCTGAGCAGAACCTCGGCGAACCAAGCGCGCCGCCCCTTGCAGAACGTTCGACAAGCCGGATTCGCCTCTTTCTTCGACGTTGCTTTCGCATCGCGCTGCTGCTTCCGGCCTTTCTTGCGATACTCTCATTGCCGGGCCATCCCCAACAGCGAATCCAGGCCGGCCAGAGTCTGCGTCAACACCCGCTGCGAAAAGAAGAACCCGTCACGTTCACCGCAGACAGCGTCACCTATGATCGTGCGCATGCCTTGGTGATTGCAAGCGGCCACGTCGAGGCATGGCAAGATGATCACGTGCTGCGCGCGGATCGCGTTGTGTTCGATCGCAAAACCGGCGTTGCCACGGCGGAAGGCAATGTGGTCTTGCTGGAACCGGATGGAGAGGTGCTGTTTGCGGATCACGCGGAGCTTACACAAGGCATGCGCGAGGCGGTGCTGCGGGGAATACGCACCATTCTCACCCAAAACGGGCGGCTGGTTGCCAACGGCATGCGGCGAACATCGGCCGAAGTCAATGAATTGACGCGCGTGATTTATTCGGCTTGCAATCTTTGCAAGAACGATCCCACCGCACCGCCGTTCTGGCAGGTTCTTGCTTCCTCGGGGGTGCAAAACATTCCCGCCAAGCGGATCGAGTTTGAAGATGTCACCATGGAATTGTTCGGCGTGCCGATCTTCTATTCGCCCTATCTTTCCATGCCGGATCCTTCGGTCAAGCGGGCGAGCGGCTTTTTGGTTCCCGATTTCGGCAGCACTACCTTCCTTGGCCAATTCTTCACTTTGCCATATTATTACGTCATCGATAAAACGTCCGACCTGACCATCACCGGCACCGTGGATACGCTACAGGGTCCGGAACTCGATTTGCTTTATCGTAAATCGTTCAATTCCGGTACCGTGAAATTGGAGGTCGCCGGCGCCGAAGACGAAAATTCCTTGCAAGGCTTGCTGTTCGGTACCGCCAATTTCAACTGGGATGAAAACTGGCGCTACGGCGCCAATGTGAATTTGGTAACCTCTGCGAATTATCTGCGCGATTTTCGCATGCCGGAATACGGCCAGGACATCTTGGAAAGCACGCCCTATATTGAAGGGTTCGGCCAGGGCGCCTATGCCAGGCTCGATGCGTTCTATATCCAAGGACTGCTCCAGCAAGTCCTCGATAACGAATTGCCGCTGGTTTTGCCCCGCTACGAATACAGTTTCGTAAGCCAGCCGGATTCCCTCGGCGGACGGGTTTCGCTCGATTTTCAAGCCTTCAACGTGGTTCGCCCATATGGGGCAAGCGACCAGCAGGCAGGAAACGATCTCCGCTACCAACTTCCCGTCAACGGCCCGTATGGGGAGCAGTGGACGTTTATCCTCGATCTCGCCGGCGTTGCTTACAACGCCTATGCCCTTAATCTTATTCCGGATTTCTCGAGCATATCGCGCGGCACCGGTGTGATCGGCATTCCGACCGCCGCGGTCAGGCTCAGCTGGCCCTTGATCCGCCAGAGCGGGGATTCCAGCATTATCGTCGAGCCTATCACGCAGGTTCTCATGCGGCCCACTTACGGCACGCGCTACTTCAACGGGGTGCCGAACGAAGATGCGCTGGATCCGTTTTTCACCGATGCCAATTTGTTTGCATTCAATCGTTTTCCCGGCCTCGATCGCTTTGAAAGCGGTCCCCGCGCCGATCTCGGCTTGCATGTCGCTTGGCTCCAAGACGGCCATATTTTTGACGGTCTGATCGGCCAATCTTACCGAACCGCACCGGAACCCGGGCTTTATCCAACCGGTCTCGGCCTAAACGGCACCATTTCCGATATTGTCGGTCGCGCCTATTTCGCCCCCTCGCCATGGGTGGATTTCACCGAGCGGTTTCGCCTGAACCACAGATCCATGAACGTGGATTTCGACGATTTTGTAGGCAGCTTCGGCCCCAGCAATTTGCGTTTCAATCTTGGCTATTTCTACAGCAATGTCGAGCCGTTCTATTATCTCGACGGCCCTCCCGGAACACCTCAGCCACAGCCCTTCTTGTTTCCGCGCAACGAAGTCACCTACGGCGTGAACACGAAATACGGCCCGTTTACGGTCGGCGGCTACATTCGCCAAAATCTCCATACCGGCGAACCGGTTATGATCGGCGGCCATGCGCAATACGAAAACGAGTGTTTTATTCTAGCTTTTGATCTCTTCCAGCTTTATACGTCCTATAATGGTATAAGCCATATCACGGTCGCCGACTTCAATTTTACGTTCAAGACGCTGGGGCAATTCCATGTTCCCGCGTTGTGACAGGAAGGAGGCCGGAAGAAATTCCGGAATGGATGGAGCGATGCTGTTGCACCCCTCTCGGCAGCACGCCGGTGCCGCCGTAACACGTATTCTCGCTTCCGGCTTGCTCGCAGCAATCTTCGGGCTTGCACAACAAAGCGGCAAAGCCGCAACGCCGCCCGCGCCCACAGCTCATCCCTCGCAACCGCAAGTTGGTAAATCCGCCGCTGTTACAACCGGAACGGAAGGCGGCCAAGCCGTGACACGCATCCTTGCGGTTGTGAACAACAGCGTGATCACCGATGTGGATGTCGATAATCGACGCCGCCTGTTTGCGCTTTCCACCGGCTTGCCTATTTCCAAAGACATTCTGGACCGCCTGACCCCGCAAGTGCTTCAGCAATTAATCGACGAGCGGTTGCGCCTGCAGGAAGCGCAGCGGCGCAAAATCGCCGTTTCTGATGCGCAAGTCGCGGAAGCCATTGCCTCGATCGAGAAAGACAACAACATGCCGCACGGCACCTTGCGCCGTAGGCTGGAGAGCAACGGCGTTGCGATGAGCACGCTGATCTCGCAACTCCGCGCGCAACTGGCATGGTCGCGTGTGCTCCGCATGAAAATGACCGAGCAGGGCCGTATAACGCCGGCCATGGTCGAGGCGGAAGAAGCTGCCATCAAAGCGCAAACAGGCAACCCGGAATATCACGTCGCGGAAATTTTCATCCCGGTTGAAGATCAAAGCAAAGTTGAAGAAGCCCGCCGTTTTGCCGAGACCGTGATCGAGCAACTCCGCAAGGGCGCGCCGTTTGCCGTGGTGGCCGCGCAGTTCAGCCAAAGCCAAAGCGCGTTGCGGGGCGGCGATATCGGCTGGGTGCAGCCCAATCAGCTCGACCCGGAAGTGGCGCGCGTGGTGGCGGCAATGCCCCCCGGCGCCATCAGCCGGGCAATCCGCGTCAGCGGCGGTTTCATCATCGCAACGTTGAAAGAAAAGCGCATTATCGGCAATGATCCGGCCACCCTGATCAAAATGGCCGTGGTCAACTTGCCTTTTACCTCGCCGCTTGACCCAAGCAACCCCACCGACCAGCAAAAAGAACAATTGCAGCGGGCAAAAAAACTCGGAGAAGTCGCTCACAGCTGCGACCAATTGTTGGAAACGGCCAAGGGTATGGGGCTTCCCACCCAACCCCCACAAGTGATTCGGCTGGAAAACGTCAACCCGCCGCAGCTGCGGACTATGTTGGCGAATTTGCCGGACGGCAAGGCCAGCCAGCCCTTGGTGGCGCCGACCGGGATTACCGTGGTGCTGCCCTGCGAACGCCAGCAACGCAACCTCGGCATGCCCTCCAAGGACGAAATCCTCGAGCAGTTGGTCATGCAGAGGATCGAGCTCGTTTCGCAGCAGCTGATGCGGGATTTGCATCGCCGCGCCGTGATTGAAATCCGCAACCAAGGCGCGTGAACAAAGTCATCCTTGCGTCCCTGCCGCCGCTTCGGGAGGTGATCGCCCGGCATGGGCTTTCTGCACGCCGTTCTCTTGGCCAGCATTTTTTGCTGGACCCCGCCCTGGCCGCCCGCATCGTGCGTGCGGCCGGGACGCTCGCCGGACGGCATGTCATCGAAATCGGCGCCGGCCCCGGCGGGCTCACCCGGGCTTTGCTGGCAAGCGAGGCCGAGAGCATCCTTGCCATAGAAGTCGACCCGCGTGCTGTTGGCGCGCTGGAAGAACTTGCGGCTTATGCGCAGGGCCGGTTGCGCATTCTTGCCGCGGATGCGCGTGCGCTAGATCTTGCCGCGCTGGTTCCCCCGCCGCGCCAGATCATCGCCAATTTGCCGTATAACATTGGCACTTCGCTGCTGATCGGTTGGCTTCACCAGGCGGATGCCTTTGAGCAAATGACGCTCATGTTCCAAGAGGAAGTCGCCCAACGCATCACCGCCGCGCCGAACAGCGCCGCCTATGGGCGGCTTTCCGTGTTGGCTCAGTTCCTCTGCGATGCTCGGCTGGTGCTCAGGCTCTCTCCGCAGGCCTTCGTGCCGCCGCCGAAAGTCTCTTCCGCCGTGGTGCAATTGCGGCCGCGCCGGCCCTTCCCCGATACTCGCCTGCGCGAGGGTTTGGAACGGCTCACCGCGGCTGCGTTCGGCCAGCGGCGCAAGATGTTGCGCAGAACACTGGCACCGATCGGCGGAGAAGCGCTGCTGGCGCGAGCGGGAATTTCCGGGGAACGAAGGGCGGAAAGCCTTTCGGTTGCCGAGTTTGTTCAACTTGCCGCGCTTCTGGCCTAAAGAGGGGTCAAGCGCGGAAAGCCAAAGGAATGGCCAGCAGAGCGGCGACCAGGGCAATGCCAAAAAGCGAGAAATGGCTGCCGCTGACCGCATAGACCCAAGCAAACAGAAATCCGGCGGCGGTTTGGGCCGCGCCGAAGGCCGCGGTATTGATGCCCCAAAGCCGGGCCGCCCCTTCGCCGGCAATCTCGCGCGCGCGGATAAGCACCAAGGCGGTCAGCCCGATAATGGTGCTGCCGGCCAGAAGCGTCGAAAGCACCAAAGCCGTTCCAGTTACACGGAAAAGCGGCAGTGCAACCGCCGCAGCCTGCGCACAGAGGGCGCCGAGCAGCGCCCGCCGTGTGCCGAAAAGATCTGCAAATCGGCCGCAGAGGACCGTTCCGGCAATCCCTGCAAAACCATAGAGCAGCCAAAACCAAGCACCGCTCTTGGCACCCCACCCAAGGCCACGGGCGATGAAGTCGGGCCACCAAAACATGTGTGCGGACGAGGCCGTCGCCGCCAAAGCATAAACCGTAATCAGCAACCACGCCGTAGCGCGTTTTTCGACTCCGTCCGACCGTTCCGCGTTTATCCCCCTCTGTGTTCCCGCGGCGGCAGGTGGAGGAAGGTTCGGTGGCCAAGCCCACCAGGCCAGGCCGGCAATGGCTAAAGACGTCGCGGCCAGCGCAAGCCAGGCGGCGGAGAGGCCGGAGGGGAGCAGTGCCGGCACAACACCGGCGCCCGCCATAATGCCAAGCCCGACCCCAACAAAGGTGAGCCCGGAAGCGAGCCCGCGCAAACGGAGCGGCACAATCGCTTGCACCGCCGGGCCCGCCAGCACCATCAGCACGCCGCCCACGACTCCCGCCAGAACGCGCCAAGGCAGCAGCCACCAGAACCCCCCCGGCCAGGCGCAGAGCGCAAAACACGCGGTCACGCCGAGCATCGCCAGCCGCAAAGCGAGGCGCACGCCAAGCAGCCTTCCCAGCATCGGCGCGGCGAGCGCGCCCAGCAGGTAGCCGCCCAAATTTGCCCCGGCCAATGCGCCGCCCGCCCCCGCCCCCACCCAATGCGCCGCAATCATGGCCGGCAGCAACGGCGAATAAGCGAAGCGCTGCAACCCCACTCCCAAAAACGTCGCGGAAACCCCGCCAAGGATGGCAAAGCCGGCACGTGCGGAAGCGGCATGTGCCGGCGGAGCAGCGGCGGCGATTCCGGCGCCCCCTCGCGGTTTCATCCGGCCTCTCTCTTCAGCCGCGCGATCAACGCTTCCGCCTCTTCCGCGCTCAACGCCAACACCCGGCGGGAGACCTCTTCGCTGAACCCGGCACGGGCCAAAGCACCAAGTTCCCGCCTCAGCCTGCCGGCATCGGCCGATGCCGCGCGAAACGGGCCGAATCGCCGCTGCCGCACCAGCACCGCCGCGGCAGCAAGTTCCATTTCGGGTTCCGTCATAGAGGCCGCTTTTGCGGTCTCCCGGTCGATCCCCCGAACCAGCAAATGTGCCGCCACCAAAGCGCGGGAGTGGCCGCTCCGCCTGAGCCGTTCGGCACGCGTTTGCGCAAACGCTTGATCGTTCACCAGTCCCGATTCAACCAGGCGCCCGACCACGCGTTGAACCGCCGCCCACGACTGCCGCACCGCTTCTGCCCGCGCCTCCGCCGCCATCCCTTCCCGCTCTGCCATTCTGGCCCAACGCTCGATGCGTCGCCCCAGAACCTGCCGGAGCCTCGCTTGGGTGGTGGCAAAGCGCGCGAGGTAAGACAATGCCGCTTCATGCAAGACAGCCTCGTCCGGCGGCGCGCCTGCGCTTTTCTCACCGCTTCGTTTGCCCTTTGCTTGCCGGTTCATGGCCTTTGGCAGAAATTCTCCCTGATTTTGCCCGTCATGCTTTTTGCGTGTTTGACTTCACACCACGGCTTCCGCAAAGCTATTCTTTATGATTCATTCCCAACGTCATGGAGCTCCGATGATTGCTGCCCTGATGCCAACTTACAGCCGTGCCCCGATTGCCTTCGAGCGGGGCGAAGGCGTCTGGCTTTGGTCGGATCAGGGCCGACGATACCTGGATTTTGGCAGCGGTGTCGCAACCTCCTCGCTTGGGCACAATCATCCCCAACTGGTTGGGGCGATTAGGGCGCAAGCCGCGCGCGTGATCCACGTCTCCAACGTGTTTCGCATTCCCGAGGCCGAGCGGCTGGCGCAAAGGCTGGTCGACGCAAGCTTCGCCGATAGCGTGTTTTTCTGCAACTCCGGGGCGGAGGCCAATGAAGGGCTCATCAAAATCGTGCGCAAAACCATGGCCGAGACCGGTCGGCCGGAGCGGTATCGGCTGATTTGCTTCGAGGGGGCTTTTCACGGGCGCACGCTGGCAACCCTTGCCGCCACCGGCAATAGCAAATACCTGGCTGGGTTCGGCCCGGTGGTGGACGGCTTTGATCACGTGCCGCTGAATGATATCGCAGCCGTGCGGGCGGCAATCGGCCCACATACGGCGGGTATTCTCGTCGAACCCATCCAGGGTGAAGGCGGCATCCGCGCCTGCACACCGGCGTTTTTGAAAGCGCTTCGCGCGCTCTGCGATGAGCATGGCCTGATTCTTGCCATGGATGAGGTGCAATGCGGCATGGGCCGAAGCGGCAAGTTGTTCGCCCATGAATGGGCCGAGGTGGCGCCGGACATCGCCTCGGCTGCGAAAGGAATTGCCGGAGGCTTCCCTATGGGGGCGATCCTCGCGCGCGAGAGCCTGGCCAAGCATCTCACCCCTGGCTCGCATGGCAGCACGTTCGGCGGCAACCCGCTGGCATGTGCCGCTGCGCATGCCGTGCTGGATGTCATCCTCTCCCCCGGCTTTCTGGAGGAAGTGGTCCGCAAGGGCGCACGGTTGAAAGCAGGGCTCGAAGCGCTTGCGCAGACGTTCCCCACCGTGTTCACCGAGGCACGCGGCCAGGGGCTGCTGCTTGGCCTGAAATGCGCTGTTCCACAAACCGAGGTTCAGGCGGCACTTCTCGATGAGGGACTGTTGGTGATCAACGCTGGGGAGAATGTGGTGCGGCTGATGCCGCCGTTGATCGTTTCCGATGCGGAATGCGATGCCGCGCTGGAGATGTTGCGCGCCGCCGCCGCGCGGCTTCAGAAAACCGCAGACAAGCGAACCGTTGCTGCCGCATGAGCCACGTCACGCCAACGCATGCGGAAAGCAGCGCCGTCTCGCGCCCCCCGCCGCGCCACTTCCTCGATTTGAAGGATTTCGATGCCGCAACCTTACGGCAGATGCTGGATGCCGCCGTCGGTTTCAAACGAGCGGGGGTGCTCAATTCCCGCCCGCTGACCGGGCGCACGCTCGCGTTGATTTTTGAAAAACCCAGCACCCGAACGCGCGTGAGCTTCGAGTTGGCCATGCGGCAGTTGGGCGGAGAGGTGGTGGTTCTTGCCGGGCGCGATATGCAATTGGGCCGCGGGGAGACGGTCGCGGATACCGCACGCGTTCTCTCCCGCTTTGTGGATGCCATTATGCTGCGCACGGATCGGGCGGCGAAACTGCATGAGCTTGCGCAGCATGCCACGGTGCCGGTGATCAACGGGCTCACGGATACTTCGCACCCGTGTCAGGTTATGGCGGATATTCTGACCTTTGAGGAACATCGCGGCCCGATCGCGGGGCAAGTGGTGGCCTGGTGCGGAGCCGGCAATAACGTGGCGCAAAGCTGGATCGAGGCAGCCGTGCGTTTCGGCTTCACCTTGCGGCTTGCCACCCCGGCCGAACTGGCGCCGAGGCCGGAAGTGCTGGCTTGGGCGCAAGGGCTCGGCGGGCGGATCGAACTGATGCGGGACCCCTTTGTTGCCGTACGAGGGGCCCGTTGCGTGGTCACGGATACCTGGGTGAGCATGTCGGATCCGCCGAATGTCAATCGGCGCGATATTCTTGCCCCCTATCAAGTCACCCGCGCGTTGATGGCCGCCGCCGCGCAAGATGCGATTTTCATGCATTGCCTGCCGGCGCATCGGGGCGAGGAAGTCACCGACGAAGTGATTGACGGGCCGCAATCGGTGGTCTTCGACGAAGCCGAAAACCGGTTGCATGCGCAAAAAGGCGTGCTGGCCTGGGTACTCGGCGCGCTGCGTTAAGGCGGCGCTAGGGTTCGGGCCGCCGGTTTCTCGATCTGCCGGGTCCGCGTTCCGAACAGCAGCACGGCAGATTGCCCGTCAATGCGCTTCGGCTGTGGGGGTTGTTGCCGTTTCTCACACCAGCGCCAGCCGCACGTTTGCCAGGCGTTGCATGAGGAACGATGCGGCGCTTCCACAAGAACAGGCGATAACGGAAACGAGACCGGCACCGATTGCGATATGGACATCCATGCCAGCAACGATGGTCAGAAGCGGAACAGAAATCGCCATCCGTTTCGCCACCCAAACAGGATCCCGCAAAAGCCGAAAGACCTTTGCGGGCCTCCAGAGTGCCAAGCAAAAATCGCGCTAGAGCAATTTTAGCTTCGTGGCGGTGTCCTTGCCGCGCTCTTTGGTGATTTCGTAAGAGATCTTTTGCCCGTCATTCAGGCTTTTCAAACCCGCCGCCTGCACCGCGGTAATGTGAACAAAAACGTCCTTCCCCCCATCCTGCGGCACGATGAAGCCGTATCCCTTGGTTGGATTGAACCACTTGACCGTTCCGACCGGCATATTTCATTTACTCCCAAGTCATCATGCAAAACCGCCGCGGCGCCTTTGCGGATTGTTCTTGCCTGATCGATTGTGATCGTCGCACGCGGTGGATTTGTGAGAACAAGGATAAAGCTTGGGGGTCGCATTACCAAGGCGGTCAGCCATTGTCTGCGAAACCCCAAGCCCTAACCTACCGAAGGTTGAAAGTTCAAACGACTCGCAGTTTCACTGCCGCAGCCTTGCCGCGCTCAGTAGCAACTTCATAGGAGACCTTTTGCCCCTCGTTGAGGCCGCGAAGCCCCGCCTCCTGCACAGCGGTGATGTGAACGAACACATCCTTTCCGCCGTCCTGCGGCATGATGAATCCATAACCCTTGGTTGTATTGAACCACTTCACAGTTCCGATAGCCATTGCTGTATTGCTCTCCGTTGTAAGTGCCGCAAACCCGTCTGCGGCGGTGGGACAACCGAGCCTATTGGACGTCTTGAAGGCATCCCGTCCAACGGTAGCGCAGCAAGGCAAGCCAAAGTACGATTGCATCCTCAGTTGCGCAGAAAGTGCGACGAATGTCAATTGCCGATTGATGACACCCTAGGGCTATTGCATTCGGCCGATGATGGATCTTGCGAAGTCGTTGGACCATCCTGCGCGCTTTCGTCTGCGGCGGGCGGAGATTTCCGGGCGGGCTCGACCCGGCAATGAAAAGACGCGCAAGAACGTGTCGTGGTTCGGACCCCCGTTCTCCAACCGCAGAAACTCCCGGACTAGGTCCTCCCGGTCATCCGCAAAATCGGCAACATCCGAGCAGCCTCTCCGCCCCGCAGAGCGTTGCCGTCAGCGCAATCGTCAACAGCCTTCCCCGCTCCCCCCTT